>Ga0209511_1000386_pt1 | contig 46004 bp, 40 predicted proteins | sample SSSSmetaG_FD_184141 | JGI IMG/M metagenome (GOLD analysis project Ga0209511, IMG submission 184141) | Glacier valley bacterial and archeal communities from Borup Fiord, Nunavut, Canada, to study Microbial Dark Matter (Phase II) - ​SSSS... | ecosystem: Environmental > Aquatic > Freshwater > Ice >... | reverse complement strand
TTGTTTGCGCTGCCGGTCATGCTCGCGATCTTGAACGGCGAAGTGGACCACTTCAAGTAAGCGCGAGTGGGCCAATTCTCGTGAGCGCCGAAGCTGTCGGCGCCCGCCGATGTTCATCGAATAGGCAGGCGCCTCGACCATCAACAGGGCCGCTCGGTAACAACGGTAGGCACGACCAATCTCGGGCGTCGAGCTCAACAGCGCGAGCGTCTGCTCGAATTCATCGACGAAAAGCTCCTTGGCGTCACGATGCTCGCGCCACCAGTCGTCCTGCGTTTCGAACTGTCTTTGGGCTTCAGCGAGAATGACGATCTTCACGTCGCGCTCGATGCTGCTTGAGAAAGTCGCCTGCATCCATGCTGCGACCGGCCTCGGAATCGTCGAGGGCGCGGTCGAGCGATGCATGGAGCTCCACGCGCTCTTCGGTCGTCAGCTGGTCGTCGATCACGACGATCTCGACCTCGGCACCATCGGGCAAGTCGGTAGGCTCATCGAGCCTGAGTCTGCCATTCTTCACTTCGACCTTCAGCGCCTGCGTCTCGCAAGAAGCCTACCGCTTTCTGGGTCGGTCACTCTGCCAAAATTCTGCCAGACCCCACGGAATTGAAAAGAACGGACCGGAATCCACCGGGACACAAGTTGTCGAGAGACAAGTTGTCGAGAGTGCAGCAAGGTGCCCGAGTAGATTTCGATCCCCTCCTTCGGAGCCAGTAGTCTCGTCAGTTGGACGACTTTTTACGTTGCGGCGCGCGGACGGGGTCTGTCGCAGCCTCTTTTACGGCTCGGGGCTTGGGGTTGGACGCCTTGGGCGGAACTTTGCTCGCCGCCCACCCGACCGCGGCTGGCGAACTACTGGCTGGCCACCCGCGCCGAGCGATCCGATGTTCGCCTTCATTTAGTTGAAGTAGTACTCGGTCGCCGACATCGACCGACCCTTCCAGGTCGCGAGTGTGATGCCTCGGCTGCTGCCAACCTCGAGAATGCCGTTTGGGCGGACTGCGATGGAGTCAATGTCCGAATACACGCACGAAATGCCCTTGAAGTTCTTCTCGAGCGCGTCCTTGATGATCGGGCTCGACGTTGTCTCGCTGCTGCCAGCTGAACGGCCGCAGCTGTTATAAGCAACCTGCAGCAGGTCCTCGCATTGCCGAGGTCGGGTTCAATCCCTGATTGTCCGCAAGAACGAGCCGTGACGAGCCGCGATGTCTCCGATCTGCCTTGGCTAACGATCGTGATCGCGGTCATGCGATGCGACCATCAGGAACGGCAAGATCGTCAGCATCATCACGCGCGCGCTGCACGTCGACCGACCTTGATGCGAGTCAGTGCTTGCGTGGACGCGGTACGGCGAACTTCTCGATCCAATTGATCAGCGTGCGGCGCGAGACACCGAGCAACTTGGCCGCGTGAGTTTGATTTCCGCGACACGCCTCGAGCGCATCGAGGACCTGTTGACGCTCGTCCACTTCGGGCGCTGGCGGTAGGGCGACCGCGAGCGATTGCGGCCGTGCCGTGAACGCGGCGCGCATTTTCGACTCGGGCAGATCGTGGATGTCGATCACCCCGCCGTTGCACAGAATTATGGCGCGTTCGACGACGTTACGCAGCTCTCGAACATTGCCGGGCCACTCGTACGAGCAGAGCAACCTCGCCGCTGGATCGGTAAGGCGCGGCACAGGCCGCCCGAGCTTGACCGCGACTTTACTCAGGAACATGCGCGCCAGCGGCATGATCTCGTCGACGCGCTCGCGCAGCGGCGGGATGACGAGCGCCATCGCATTGAGGCGATAGAGTAAATCGAGCCGGAACGCGCCGCGCCCGACCTCGGCTTCGAGATCGCGGTTCGTGGCAGAGACGATCCGGATATCGATCGGGCGTGGGGTCACCCCACCCACGCGCGTCAACATGCGCTCGTCCAGTACGCGTAGCAGCTTGGCTTGGCTGGAAGGGTGCAGCTCGCCCACTTCGTCGAGTAAGACGACTCCACCCTCGGCGACCTCGAGCAGTCCGAGTTTGGTCTGAACTGCGCCGGTGAATGCGCCGCGCTCGTGACCGAACAACTCGCTCTCGAGCAGCGTCTCCGTGAGCGCGGCGCAATTGAGCTTGACGAATGGCTTGCTCGAACGCGCGGACTGGCGGTGGATGAGCTCGGCGACGACCTCTTTGCCGACCCCGGTCTCGCCTTGGAGTAAGACGTTGATATCGGCGGCCGCGACCCGGGCGACGATGCGATGCAGCGCCGTCATCCGCTCACCCACCACGACGACATCATCGCCCTCAGCGGGCGTAGCGAGCGCCCGCCGGCGAGCGTGTGCGACCAACGCGTTCGGTTCGCGGCCATCGCGGGGATAGCCCGCGATCCCGATCGCGACGCGCGACGCGAGCTCGCGTTCGATCGCGCCCAGGAGTTGGCTTGCGGTCTCGGGAGGCGTATCGATGAGCAACAATTCGAGCTCGCCGGGCGCGTACGACGCGACGATATCGCCATCGCGCAAGCTCCGCCCGAGCACCTCGTGAATCGCGCAGCCCTCCTCGAACACCGCGTGCGCGACCGCGAACACGAGACCGTGACGCCATGCACGATCGCACTCGTCTTCGAGCCGGGTCTCGAAATAGTCGTGCGATCGCACCCGGCGTGGAAGGGTGCGCATCGTCCGACGCTGCACGATGAGGGTGACCGCGCCGAGCCGCACGGGCTCGTCGATCTTGAGCTCGTGTGGCGTGTTCGAAGCGATCCGCCGATCTGCGACCCACGTCCCATTCGCGCTACCCGTGTCGACTATCCGCAACGGGTTCACGTGCAGCACGGCGTGCTGGCGCGAGATCGAGCCGTCATCGATCCGAATTTCGCATTCGGGTGCGCGGCCCAGGACGACCGCACCGACGAGTGGCAACGCGGTCGTCGCCAGGACGCCATCACCAACCACCAGCAGATGCAGTTGGTCACTGGGCGTAGCGGGTGCGGCGACGGTTACGGTCGTTACCATCGCTGTGCGGCATGTTACATCGGGTCCGCGTTCACGTCATCATGAAGAACGCTCGCGCGGTCTGGAAGTGCGATGGCGCTCCGACCGCGTTACACTCCGGGCCGATGCCGCTCACGGTCCACACCAGGTCGGGGAGACCGGCGTCAGCCACGGACCTGGCACCCGGGACCGCGGCCGGCGATTACGTGATCGAGCGGCGGCTCGGGCATGGCGGAATGGGCACGGTTTACCAGGCGATCCACCCGGTCATCGACAAGCGAGTCGCGATCAAGGTCCTTCACCACGAGCTGTGCGCGAACAGCGAAGCCGTCGCTCGGTTCGTTCAGGAAGCCCGTGCGGTCAACCGCATCGGCCATCCGAATATCGTCGATGTCTTTGGCTTCGGCACCACCGAGGACGGTCGCGCGTTCCTCGCGATGGACCTGCTCACCGGTGAGAGTCTGGGCCGCAGGCTGGAGCGCGCGCCAAGCTTGACGAGTCGCGAGGCCGCGCACATCTTGCTCGAGGTCAGTTACGCGCTCGAGGCCGCGCATGCGGTCGGGATCGTGCATCGCGATCTGAAACCCGACAATGTGTTCCTGGTCGCTTCACGAAAACTGGCGTGCGAAGTCCGGCTGCTCGATTTTGGTATCGCGAAGCTGACGAATGATGGCGCGATGCTTGACGGCTCGGTCACATCCACGCAGCCCGGCATGATCGTGGGTACGCCGCAATACATGGCGCCCGAGCAGGCGCGAGGACAGGTCGAGAGCGGCAGCACGGACATCTACGCACTCGGCGTCATGGCGTTCGAAATGTTTGCGGGCCGACCGCCTTTCGTTGGCGAGGACCCGGTCGAGCTGGTCGCAAAGCACATTACGTTACCTCCACCTGCACCTTCAGATTTCAACGCCGACCTGCCCGAGCTCGTCGATACGCTGCTGTCCGAGATGCTGCGCAAAGATCCTGCGACTCGGCCCCCGATCCAGACGGTGCAAACGGCGCTCGAGCAGATCGGGCTCGCACCACCTACGGACCACGCGCTGGATCGCAACCTCAAGCGACAACTCGAGACTGAAATTTTGAGTGGGCTCGGCGCCAGCGCCGCCGTCAGACCCCCGCGTCGACGCGTGTGGATGATTCCCGTGGTACTTTTCGGGCTTGCGGTCTGCCTCAAGGTAGCGACCTTCGCGCTCGATTCTAGCGCGGACGCATCGTCGATCGCGATCCCAGCGATCCCAGCGATCCCAGCGATCCCATCGAATTCAGCGACACCTTCGACCCCGGTCGCCGCGAATCCGATATCCGTGAGTCCCCTCATTCCAACGGCGGCGCCAAGCCTTCGCAACATGGAAGTCCGGCCACCGTCTTCGGTTACGAGTACAAAGCTCTCCCGCAGACCCGCACGCAAGCAGACGCCGCCGCCTCCTCCGCCAGTCGCAGCAGCTGCGATCTTGCCGACAAAGGTCGAGCCCAGCCCTGGTTCGGTCAAGCTTCACAAAGACCCGGAACACAAAGACCCGGAAGACGACGACGCGCTCCGAAATCCGTACGACAAACCATGAAATCGCTACTCATACTCGTCGCGATGGCATCGGTCGCGTCGGCTGGTCCTGCGATGGCGGCTGACGACAAGGAGCTCTACGCACAAGGGACCAAGCATTACGACCTGGGCGAGTACGCTCCTGCGATCGACTCGTTTCGCGCGTCGTACGATCTGGTACCTCAACCGCTGCTCCTGTTTGATATCGCGCAGGCGTATCGGCAACTTCGCGACTGCGGTCACGCGCGGACGTTTTATAAGAGTTACTTGCGAAATCTTCCGGCGGCGGATAACCGCGACAAGGTCGAGCGGTTCATCGCCGACATGGATGCGTGCGTTGCCACGGCAGACCGCGAGCACTCCGCCAACCCGCCTGCTCTGCGCGCGGTCGTGCCGCGAAGTCGGGCGCTGCTGGTTGGCGGCCTCGTGACCTCGATCCTGGGGCTGGCGGCTACAGGCACCGCGGTGTATTTCTCGAATGACGCCTCGAACCAGGCTCGCTACATCGAAAGCCTGTGCCAGTTCGGGTGCGCTGGCACAGACATCGCGGGTGTCGACCAACGCGGCCGCGACGCCGCTCGTAACGCCGTCACGCTCTACGCGGTCGGCGGTACGTTGTTTGCCTCCGGGGTCGGAATGGTGTTGTGGGCCGCGTTTCGCAGCGACGAAGCAATCACGATCGCTCCGGTCCCGGGCGGCGTGACGGTGTCCAAAACGGTGAGGTTCTAGGCCCGTGCGACTCATTACCACCCTCATCATCATCGCAACATTCGTGCTGACGGCCTGCTACGCACCGCAGTTCGTCCCGTGCGCGATTCACTGCGGGGTCGCGTCCGCGTGCCCGGACGGGCTCACCTGCGGCAATGATCTTCATTGCCACGATGCCGACGACACCAAGCTGTGCGCGCAAGATTTTCTCGTGAAGGTCGAGAAGGCGGGTTCTGGCACTGGCGTGGTCAAAGGTGACCTGGGCATCGACTGTGGTGGCACGTGCACGACGACCGCAACGAAGGGCGCGGCGGTCGGTTTGAGTGCCACCGCGAAACAGGGATCGAGGTTCGCGAGCTGGTCCGGCGCGTGCGCCGGAACCGCGGCGTGTCAGCTGACGGTCAGCTCGGACCAGAACGTCACCGCCACGTTCGTGCAGACCAACGCGGTGGATCTCTCGTTCACCGGACCCGGCGCTGGTCGCGTGTTCTCGACCCCGAACGGGCTCGACTGCGCGTGGGATTGTTCAGCGGACTTCGATACCAGCACCATGATGAGACTGACACCGGTGCCAGATGCGGTGAGCGTCTTCGCGGGATGGGATCAGGGGCCATGCTCGGGCATGGGCGACTGTATGTTCAACCTGACGATCGACACGCCCGTGACCGCGAACTTCAATCTCCTGTGACGGCTTTCAGATCCGGACTCGCAGGACTTCGTACACTTCCGCGTAGTCGACGCCACTTATCCGCCCCATGGCGCGCGCGAGATCGCGAGAGGATTCGACGTCGAGCTTTGCGAGTTGAGAACGATGACAGCGAATCGCGCGAAGCTTGGCTTCGATGTGTGCGCTCACATCGGCGAAGCACGTACCGATGGTTCGCGCCTGGGCGTTGAGCTCTGGGCTCGAGAGGAACGCGAGCAAGTCGCACGGCGTTCGGCGGAGCGCGGAGACCGTGGCGCGATGGACGAGCCCATGGTCCCAGTGGAGGTCGTTGGCCGAGTGCGTGATCACGAGGTCGGGTCGAGCGTCACCGATGACAGAGTCGAGTCGCCGCACGAGCTCGTGCATCGCGACATCCTCGACGCGGGTGCACGCATCGTTGAGAACGACGACCTTTGCCGCGAGCTCGCGAGCACCGGCGATAGCCTCTGCGTGGCGCTGTTCTCGGTCACTCGGGATCGAGACGACTACCATCGTGACATTCGCCCCCTCCGCTGCCAGGCGAGCGAGCAGTCCACCGGCACCAACCTCGAGATCATCGGGGTGCGCGCCGATCGCGAGCACCGCGCCTCTCGCTCCAAGGATTCCGTTCACACGCACCTGCGAAGGCGCGCCGGGTGGCCGCGGTCGAACAGCAAATCCGCACTGTGCTCGCCGCAATTGAGGAGCAGATCGAAGAAGCCGAGGTGACTGTCAAAGCCGCGCTCGGGATATCGCTGCGGATGCACGGGAGGGCTGAACCATTGCCAGATGACGCCGACGCCGGCACGACCGATCAGCTCGGTATCGAGGTACCCGGCAGAGCCACCCCGGCCCGAAAGATAGGCGCGCGCACCGAGCTTGTGACACATGTCGATCAAGCGTTCGGTCTTGGCGCCCTGCAGGTCGAGCGTCGACGACAGGACGATGGGTGTCGTGATTCCGAACCACCGCTTCGCGAGCTCCAAGATGTGGAGATCGAGCTCGAGCAGGCTGGTCCAAGGCCGCGTGTAGATCGCGTGTAGCTCATCGGCGTAGCGTTCGAAGTGCGCTGCGCGTCGGTAATTCGTCTCCACCGTGAGCCAGTGCCGTCGCTGCCAATGCTGCTTGCCACTGCCGGAGTTATCGATGCGTTTGGCGCAGATCGGCTCGGTCTGCGCGCCGTGCTCGAGCGGCACGGTCAACCACGCGGCGCGATCCGGGAGCCTCAGTCGCTGGCGATTCTGGAAGTTCTGGGCCTCGTACTGGAGGTCGTCCATCACGACGAAGACATCGGCCTTTGCGAGCTTGTCGAGGTAGCCGAGCCACGGAATGTAGTGCGGCTGGTGCGCAGCGACGATCATCGTGGCCCCCGTGGTGGTGATGCGGCCTGGTGGCCGCGAGTCTCCCAGCTCGAGCTGTCCAGGGTGAACAACCCGAGCGGCGTCATCAGCAGGTACGCCACCGGCATCATCACCGCCATCGGTAAGAACGAGAGCGGATGGACACGCAGCCACGGCGGCAACGCGCGCACCGACGGCGAGAAGTAGTAGATCAGGCCGAGGAGCGCGACGATCTGGGCGTGGAACACGGCGAGCTCGATGAACTGGTGCTCGACCACGTGCGTCGCGATCACGAACGGATACACGATCAAGAGCGCGAGCATCGAGAGGTAGTGCAGGCAGAGCAGCGGATGAAATTGCCACGCGTGACCGATGCCGACGATGAAATCGACGATGTTCGAGCGCTTCCACCGCAACTGTTGGTTGAAGTACCCGCTGAGCGTGGTCGGTGCTTTGGTAAAGCACATCGCATCCATCGTCATTCGCGTCTTGTAGCCACGCTTCACGATCTGGTGCGTGAGGAACCTGTCCTCCCCGTACTTGATCGGGACGCCCAGGATGTTGCGATTTTCGAGGACTGGCTCGAGCTCGATCAAGACGCTCCGCCGATACGCGGTCAGGCAGCCCGACAAGCACATCACCGCCTCGAGCGAACGCTCGAGATTCTTCAAATGCTCCTGCCCGAAGTAGTACTTGATGGTTTGGAGCTTCGAGAGCCAGTTATCGTTCGGGTTCGAGACATGAACTCTGCCCCCGACGGCGGCGATGTCCGGGCTCGCGAACCGCGCGACGAGCTCTCTGACCGCGGTCGGGCACACGATCACGTCGGAGTCGACGGACACGATGATCTCGGCGCGCGCCTCGCGGACCGCATGATTGATGCCCTTGCGCTTGCCCATGTTGTGCGGATTCCGCAACACGCGAACGTTCGGATACTCGTCTGCGGCCTTGCATGCCCACTCGTAGCTGTCATCGGTCGAGCAATCATCGACGACGGTAACCGAGAGCTTGTGCGCGGGGTAATCGAGCCGCACCAGCGAGACGATGGTGTCGTAGATCGAGCGGCCTTCGTTGAAGAGTGGAACGACGACCGTGACCGTCGGCTCGTAGGTGCGGTCCACGGTCTGGATCGCTTTCCCGCGAATGAGCCTGAAGTACAGCCCGAACACGTACCGATTCAGGAACACGATGAAGATGAGCATCGCGATGGGAAACGTCACGGGCTCGGGTTCAGCAAGACGAGTGCCGTCGCCCGGTCGCCCGGCTTCAAGCGGTTGCGCCGCGTGATTGTGCAACCGATTGTGCAGTCCGCTGTAAACTGTGAACCGCGGCCTCGCGGAAAACTGTACAGCGAGCTCGGAACCCATCGAACCTTCGAGGGTTTCGGGTGGCGGTGTTTTTGCTACCGGTGGGATGGATGCCCGCCCTGACGCCACTCCCCGCGCGTGCTCGACCGCCCAAGTCGCCGACTCCGTCGCCGCCGCCGGACCCCGGATCGACCAGGTCCACGGCGCGGCTGCGGGTGTTGCGGGACCCGCACGGAGCGGCGCCGGCGGTCGTCAGCGCGAGCTCGCTGGCGGCGGCCGCGAACAGTAGAGACCAGCCTCCGAGCTCCACGATGCTCGGGATGAGCGTGAACACCGACACGATTCCGAACATGACGATGCTCGGCGTCGCGCCGATCCGTCCACACCAGCTCGAGGCCGCGGTCGCACGCGTGCGCGGGGAGGCCGCACGTGCATCAGCGCCGGCCCGCGGTCGCTGGCACATGTTCGAAGCGCTCGGCCTGCGGGCGCCCAGCCTCACGCGAGCGTCGAAGCTTGTCGTGACCTCGTACCGGCTGCTCGGCTTCGCGATCCTCACGCTCATTATCGCGGCGCTGCTCGGCTACCTCACGACCACGATCTTTTACTTTTTCAGCCGCAGCTGGGTGACGCCGGTCGCGATCTCGAGCAGTGACGAGAAGGTCGTTGCCTTGCAATCCGAGCTCGCGACTCAGCAGGGCAAGCGCGACGCGATGAACGACGAGCTCGATCAGGCGGATCGAGCCGTCGCAGCCGAGCAGCGGTTTCAGATCGAGTTCGCCAAGGCGATCCAGCACGACCTCGATGGTCGAAAGCTCGCACTCGAGCGCGTGCGCGTGCTCGCCCATACCGCGGCGACTGCGCGCAGCGAGATCCGGCGCAGCAATGATGCGTATGCCGCGTCGTCCAAAAAACGGATGACCGACGATCTCGCCGCCGGGTTGATCGATCGTCACGACGTGCTTGCAGGCAAGTATCAACTCGCTCAGATCTCGAGCTCGAGCCTCTCCCTCGCCGAGCGCGAAGCGGAGTTCGAACAACGCGCGACCGAGCTCGCTGCGCAGACCAAGGGGCTCGATGCGATCCTTGGCGACCGCGCCAGTAATGGCGCGCTGAGCTACGACGTCTTGCAGATCGAGCGCCAGTACGAGACCTCGAAACTCGAGCTCGCGAAAGAGTTACAGACGCGAACTACGTTGACCGCTGGCGTCGCGCGCCAGACGAAGATCGTCGATGCGATCAAGCATTCAGCATACCTCCGCGCGATCAACGACCACGCGACAATTGCCTTCGTGCCATACGGCAACCTCGCAAATGCCGAGGCCGGCACCAAGCTTTATCGCTGCAAGCTCGGGATGGTCTTGTGCCACCAGGTCGGCACCGTCGTCGAGCTGCTTCCAGGCGAAGTGACGTTCAGGCATCCTCGGCGCGACAAGCAGGTGCGCGGCCAGATGGTCGTGATGAAGCTCGATGCAGCAGAAGCTGCTGCCGCCGAGGATGACGTGTTGTTCGCGGGTGGAGCACCGCTTCTTCTATGATCGGACGCGCGTTCGGATGCGCGTTCGTATGCGCGATCGTCGTGGCTACAAAGGTCGCCTCTGCCGAGCCTGCAGGGGATGGCTACTGTGACTTCGTCGAGGGCGCCGCGGATGCCCAAAGCGCGACCGACCTGGCGCCGGAGCTCTATTCGAATCTCGGTTACATCGAGCAGTCCGACGTATCGACGCCGCCGTCGACCAGCGTCGGGCCGAGGTTGATCGCTGGCGTCCGGATTCGGATCACCAGCATCTATGAAGGTCTTGTCAAGCGCGACCGAGCGCACGCGGACTGCAGGCGCCACGAAGCGTTGTCTGCGATCCGCGGCGCGACCGAATATCGCGCACTCGAGGCGCGTGCCGCGGTTCTCGAGCCCGCTGTCGTCGAGGCGGCCGCCGTCTTGGCGACCGACAATGCCGAGCTTGCTGCGCAGCGTACGACCACTCGCGAGACCAACGCGACGCGCCTGCGGGTCGAGGAGTTGCGCCAGCTCTCGACCGAGACCCACCGGCAGCTCGCGATGTTGACTGCGCCGAGTGCGAACATGGCGGGCGCACTCGCCGCGTACCAGCGCGCTGACCGCGAGGTCGAGAGCAGCGAAGGGAGGTTGCGGCGTGTGGCCGCGTTCGAAGTCTCGATCCGCGCGGGGATCGATTCGTATCTCGATCGCGATACCCCGAGCCCGTACTTTGCGGTGCTCGGCGTCTCCGTCAATCTAGGTACGCTGTTCCAGGCGAGCAGCAACGCGCGCGCGGCTGCTGGACGAGAGCGATTGGTGCGGTCGGGGCACGACGTCACCGGAGACGCCAGCATTGGCCGCTTGCAGTCGCTCGTCGAGATCGAGACCAAGCGTGAAGCGGAGGCCGCGATGCTCGTCGATGACTTGCAGCACCAGATCGAGCAACTCTCGAAGCTCGGAGGGAGCGACGCAAGCCGGTATCGCCAGACGGTCTGGTTCGAGCTCGTCAAGGCTCGCGCCGAGCATGCCTACCTGGTCGCTCACCTGGCGACCCTTCACGAGGTCCTCGGAACATGAAGCGCGACGCGTGTTACGCGCTTTTACTCGTCGCGTGCCATGCCGATGCCGAGCCGGCGGTTCGCGACCATCGGCCCACGGTGGAGGTCGTCCCGATCGCGCGCGACGCGTTGTGCGTCACCCACGGAACGATCCAGGGCACGCGCATCTCCGACCCGACGGTCCGCGCGATCGCGCCGCTCACCAGCGGCACCGCAGGACGGCTCGCGTTCGATGCGCTGGGCCGGACCACGACCGAGCGTGACCTCGCATCGGGGCAAGCGCGGCACCAGGTCGGGCTCAAGCTACGCGCTCAGGACAGCTGCAACGTGTTGTACGTGATGTGGAGGTCCGACAAACCGCGACTCGAAGTTTCGCTCAAGTTGAATGCAGGAAGTCGCACGCACGCGCAGTGCGGGGCGGCGGGATACACGAAGCTCCGCGGAACCACGCGTCCGATTCCAGCGCTGACCGGTGCCCACGAGCTGCGTGGCGAGGTTGTCGGCAACGAGCTCACGGCATGGGTGGACGGGCAGGTCGCATGGCGCGGCACCCTCCCTGCAGAGGCACTCGCCCTCACTGGACCTTCGGGATTTCGCACCGACAACATCGAGGTCGAGCTTGCAGCGTTCTCTGCCCCGCTCGTGGCCGGAGCCCATGCGCCGTGCGGACGCGAGGCGACGACGGACTGACGAAGAAGTCGATCGCGAGCCGCTGTACGTCATGGCGGGTGAGCGCTCCTCACGCCGACGGAGATCGCGGGAAGCGATTTAATTAACTCAACTTCGTCGCGGCGAGCTCGAGCGCGGTCGCCATTGCGGCCGCATCGCTGAACCGATCCGCGGGATCCTTCAGCAGTGCGCGATCGAGCACGTCCTCGATCGCCTGCGGCAGGCTCGGGTCGACCTCACGTAACCTCGGCGGCTCGACATTGATGTGGAGATCGATCAGATCGAAATCATCCGCCGCGACGAATGGCGGGCGGCCGGTCAACATCTCGAAGATGATCGTGCCCATCGCGTAGAGGTCCGCGCGCGGGCCGGCTTCTTCACCGCGCAGGCGCTCCGGCGCGATATACGTGAGGCTGCCGACGACCGTGCCTTGCAGCGTGAGCTTCGCGCTGCCCTCGAACGTCGCGAACCCGAAATCGATCAGCACGACGCGATCGATCGGACCCTCGGACGGCTCGAGCATGATGTTCGCGGGCTTGAGATCGCGGTGCAGGACGCCCGCGGCGTGGACCGCGGCGAGCCCGTTGAGCGCTTGCCAGCCGTAGCTCGCGGCGCGTCGCGCCGACAGCTGGCCCTCGGCCTTGACCACGCCGCGCAGGGTCTTGCCGCGCAGTAGCTCCACGGCGAGGTAGGGCTCGTGCTTGTCGGTGATGCCCGAGTCGAGGAGCGCGGCGATGTTGCGGTGGCGGAGTTTGGCCTGGACCGCGCCCTCGCGCTCGAACCGGGCGAGCGAGACCGCGTCACCCACGTGGGTGAACCGCATGATCTTGAGCGCGACGTAGGCCTGGGTCTCGAAGTCGAGCGCGCGGTAGACCTCGGCGCTGGCACCGCGGCCGATCATCTCGTCGACCCGGAACCGCTCGCCGATGATCTGGCCGATCCGGTTCACGCGCTCTGCGGACACGCCGATAGCGTAACACCAGTGGTATACGAGAGGCGTGCCGACCGGCCCCCGCCACCTCGTCAGCATCGCGGAGCTCGACGCCACCGAGATCGTAAAGATCCTCGATCACGGTGACCGCTACTGGGCGCTCGCCGACGAGCCGATCAAGAAGCTGACCTCCCTGCGAGGCCGGACCGTGATGATCGTGATGTTCGAGAGCTCGACTCGAACCCGGACCTCGTTCGAGCTCGCGGCAAAGCGCCTCTCGGCCGAGGCGATCAACATCTCGGCCTCGGCGTCCTCGACTTCCAAGGGTGAGAGCTTGCTCGATACCGGGCGCAACCTCGAGGCGATGCATCCCGATTGCGTCGTCGTGCGCCACGCGTACGGCGGTGCCGCTGCACTGCTCGCGCGCACCGCGCGCTGCGCGATTATCAATGCCGGCGATGGCCAGCACGAGCACCCCACGCAAGCGCTGCTCGATGCCGCCACGATCCGGCGCCACAAGGGACCGATCGAGGGCCTCGAGGTCGCGATCGTCGGCGATATCTCGCACTCGCGCGTCGCGCGCTCGAACATCCTGTGTCTCGCGAAGCTCGGCGCGAGGATCCGCGTCGTCGCGCCGTGGACGTTGATCCCGCGCGGCATCGAATTGATCGGTGGCGATCTCACGCGCGAGCGCGTCACGATCTGCCCGCGGCTCGAAGACGGCCTCGAAGGGGCCGATGTCGTGATGATGCTGCGCGTCCAGCACGAGCGGTTCGCCGGCGAGGCGCCGCGGTTCCCGAACACCCGCGAGCTGTCGCGCACGTTCGGGCTATCCGAGCGCACGCTCGCATACGCGAAGCCGAATGCGATCGTGATGCACCCGGGGCCGATCAATCGCGGCGTCGAGGTGTCGTCACAGGTCGCCGATGGGCCACGCGCCGTGATCCTGCAGCAAGTCAGCTGGGGCGTCGCGATTCGCATGGCCGTGCTCGAGCGCGCGATCCTGGGAGACGCGTCGTGACCTCGGCGCTGTCCGTTCGCGGCATCGTCAAGAAGTTCGGCAATCACACCGCCGTCGACGACATCTCGTTCGAGGTCCCGCGCGGCGTGGTCTACGGCATCTTGGGTCCGAACGGCGCCGGTAAAACGACGACACTGCGCATGATCAACGACATCATCGCGCCCGATGCCGGCGAGATCACGATCCTCGATCAGCACAAGCCGGGTCCCGCCGCTGCGGCGCAGATCGGCTATCTCCCCGAGGAGCGTGGCCTCTACCCGAAGATGAAGGTGATCGACATGGTCACGTTCATGGGCGAGCTGCGCGGCCTGTCCTCGAGCGAAGCGAAGAAGCGCGCCGGCGCGTGGCTCGATCGGCTCGGCCTCCAGCAGTGGACCAAGAACAAGGTCCAGGATCTCTCGAAGGGCATGCAGCAAAAGGTCCAGTTCGCGACCGCGTTGATCCACGACCCCGCGCTCGTGATCCTCGACGAGCCGTGGAGCGGCCTCGATCCGATCAACGCCGAGGTCTTGCGCGAGGTGGTCGAGGAGATCCGCGCCGCGGGACGCACGGTCATGTTCTCGACCCACCAGATGGAGCAGGCCGAGAAGGTCTGCGACCAGGTCTGCATCATCGCGCGCGGCAAGAAGATCCTCGATGGCAACTTGCTCGAGATCAAGAAGGCCGCGGCGGGCGACGGGCTCGTCGCGCTGCTGTTCAGCGATGCCGCGTCGAAGGATCGCGCCGAGGTCGCGCTCACGGATCGCGCGCTCGTCGCGGAGAGCCGACCGCCGCGTCCGGGCGATGTCGCCGATTGCGAGGTCAAGATGGCCGAGGGTATCGCGCCGCAGCGGTTGCTCGCGGCGCTGGTCGCGGCCGAGGTCGGTTTGCGCCGGTTCGAGGTCGTCGTGCCGACGCTGCACCAGATCTTCGTCGAGCGCGTCGGTGGTGATGCGGCGATCGTCGCGGAGCGGAGGCCTGGCTGATGCGCGCAGCATTCGTGATCGCGAAGCGAGAGTTCTTGGAGCGCGTCCAGACCAAGTGGTTCGTCGCGATGACGGTCCTCGGTCCGCTCTTGATGATCGCCTTGATCGTCGTGCCGGTGCTGTTCGCATCGCACGGCACCGATGGCGCGAAGGTCGAGATCGCGGACGAGTCTGGCGTGCTCGGGCCCAAGCTCGTCAAGGCGTTTGCCGACGACGATCAACACTGGGTCGCGACGATCGTCCCGGCCGCGACCACCGACAAGGAGCTGCTCTCGCACCTCGCGAAGAAGCAGATCAGTGGCTTTCTCCGGGTCCCGAAAGACGCGCTCGGCTCCGGCCAGATCATCTACCGCGGTGACAACGCGACGAACCAGATCGTCCAGATCACGCTCGTCAAGCTCGTCACCCAGGTCGTGGTCTCGCAGCGGCTCGAGGCGATCGACCAACCACCCGAGAAGATCCTCGCGCTGCTCCAGCCGCCGAACCTCAAGGCGCTGCACACGAACGGCGAGACCGAGGGCGAGAACGGCGGCGCGATGTTCTTCCTCGGTTACATCATCGCGCTCCTGCTCTACATGATGATCACGCTCTACGGGGTCAACGTGATGCGCAGCGTGGTCACCGAGAAGAGCTCGCGCGTCGTCGAGCTGATGGTCGCCGCGACCAAGCCGCGCGCACTGATGGCCGGCAAGATCGCGGGTGTCGGTGGCGCAGGGCTCGCGCAGATCTCGATCTGGTTGATCGTCGGCGGCGTCGCGCTCGCGTATCGCTCGCAACTGCTCGGCGTATTCGGGGTTTCGACGGCAGCTGCGAGCGCATTGCCGGCGCTCGCGCTGACCGACTTCGTCGTGATCTTCGCGTTCTTCGCGCTCGGGTTTCTCTTCTACTCGACCATGTATGCCGCCGTGGGAGCGATGGTCTCGTCGGAGCAGGATTCACAGCAGGCGCAGATGCCGGTGACGATCTTGCTCGTCATCGGCATGGTGTCGATGACCGCGGTGACCGGCGATCCCCGTGGTTCCACCGCCTCGATCCTGACGATGGTGCCGTTCTGGTCACCGATGCTGATGCCTCTCCGGTACCTCCTGGGTGGCGCCACCGCGCTCGATTGCGGGCTCTCGCTCGGAATTCTCGCGCTTTCGATGCTGGTCGTTTCGCGGGCCGCCGCGAAGATCTTTCGGGTCGGAATCCTCATGTACGGCAAGCGTCCCAGCGTGTCGGAGCTGATTCGTTGGCTGCGATACTGAGCTTATCGAAGTCATGGAAAGCCTGGTAGTGGACTGGAATTTACCCTGACAGGACCCTTACACTTTCGGTAATGCGCTGGGGATTAGCGTTCGTCGTGTTGGGTTGCGCCGCGCGGGCGGCTCTTGCGCAACCGACGGCATCGGCCGACCCGGGCAGCGCTGCTGTTGCTTCGGTCGCGGCTGCCGAGGCAGAACCTCAGCAAGCCATCGGTTACGGCGCGTTGCCCGGCGGGATCACGGTCCCCGATGCCGAGACGTTGCCCAAGGGCGCAATCCAGCTGGTAACCCTCGATGGTTACGGCTATCGCAAAGGCGCGCTCGCACCCGCCGAGACCCTGAGCCGCGCGCTCGGCTCGATCGCTTTCGCGTACGGCGTGCACGAGCTGTTCAGTATCGCGCTCTCGTTCGACGGTCGCTACGACCGGCACAATAAGACGGTGCTCGGCACCGACGATGGGTATGTCGGCGACCCGCATCTGCTTGCCCGCTTCGCGAAGGCCTCGGGCCCTACGCGTTTCGGCGCGCAGCTCGGCGTGTGGGTTCCGGGCAAGGATGCGCCATCGGTCGCCGGGTCGGCGATCTCGGTCGAACTTCGCCTGCTCGCCTCGCTCCCCGCCGGTCCGGGCATTTTGTCGTTCGAGGTCGGATATCGCCTCGATAACAGCGCGTCGAGCGTCGATCACCCCGAGTTGCTCTCGCTCGCCGATCGCGTCTCGCTCGGTGTCTCCGACTTCAATGCGGTGTTCGGCGGCGCACACCTCGCGGTTCCGATCGGCAAGGCGTGGGTCGGTGCGGAGGCCGCGCTCGATGCCTACCTCGGCGATCCGCCGAGCGACGGCATGGGCGGCGTCAAGGTCGGCCACGCGGCACTGACCGACGGCAAGCTCACGTTCCGGGGCGGCGTGAGCGGTGGCTATCACATCAACGACATGTTCTCCGTGCTCGCGTACGCCGCGATGGCAAAGTCACCGTACATCACGATCGCGCAGACCCGAGATAACAACATCCCGCTCGTACCCTACGAGCCGGTGCTCACGATCGGCGTCGGGCTCTCGGCGCAGTTCGGCCATGCCAAGTCCGAAGCACAATTCAAGGGATGTGCGTACACGCCGGAAGGCTGCCCGGCCGTCGAGACGCCGATCGTGGCCGATATCTCGGGCTCGGTCACCGACGATTCGGACAAGCCCGTCGTCGGCGCGAAGGTCGCTCTCAAGCTCGCGAACGTCACCGTCGATCCGGTCGGCACCGACAGCCAAGGCAAGTATGTGTTCAAGGGCGCGCGCATCGGCACGCAGGCCGAAGCGACCAAGTCCAAGCCGGCGATGCATCGCATCGACGAGCTCAACGCGACCATCTCGGTCGAAGTCGATGGCAAAAAGCCGGGCACCGCGACGATCGCGAAGCTCGTCGAGCCGGGCACGACCGTTCCCGTGATCAAGCTCGAGCCGCTGCTGCCGCCGGGTCAGCTCCGCGGCGTCGTCCACCAGCTGCCCTCGGGTAAAGCGGTCGAGAAGGCGACTGTCACGGTCTCGCCGGGTAACGCCCGAGCCGAGACCGGTGGTGATGGCACGTTCTCCATCGACCTCGCGCCGGGTAGCTACAAGATCACGGTCAAGTCGCCGGGCTTTGCATCGCAGGATCTCGACGTCACGATCGAAACCAACGGCGTGGCGATCAAGAACATCGACCTCCACAAGTAAGCATGGCCCGACGGATCTTCACCTGCTTGATGGTCGTCGCGTGCGTCGTTGGCGCGTGTGCCGGCAAGAAGAAAGCAGGGATCGCGGAGCTCACGAAAGCCGACGGTCCTGTCGAACGCCAGGCCGGTATCGGCACGTGGGGCGGTGTCGCGGTGGGCGCCATGTTCTTGCTCGGCGATGCCGCGCGCACGGCAGATGCTTCGGCGCAGATCACGCTCGCCGGTTCGCAGGTGCTCGAGATGCAGCCCCACACGGTGCTGCGGTTCGGCCCTGGCAAGAACAACGCGACGAACGTGAAGGTCGAGGTCGGTGCAGTGGATCTCATCAACACGAGCCAGGCAAAGCTCGAGATCGGGAACGTCATCGTCGCCCCGGGCGGCAAGGTCCGGATCACCGCGAGCGATGTCGAGCTGTTGATCGGTCACGCACAGTTGCAAGGCGTCGAGCTCCTGATCGGCAAATCGATCAGCATCGATATCGGTCCGGTTCAAACGATCGATGCAGCGGTCGAGATTCCTCCCGATGCCGCGGTGATCACGCGTGACGTCGCGTTCGAGGTCACCGGGATCGGCGTCGAGATCCAGCGGCCGAATGATCCGACCTGGGCGGCGGTCGAAGGCAAAGGCACGATTCCGCTCGGAGCGAAGCTGCGGGTCACGAAGAGCGGCGGCAGGGCGCTGCTCGTCTCCGGTACGACGTCGCTCGAGCTCACGGGCGCGTCGTCGCAGATCACGATTCGCGAAAATCTCTTGATGGGCATGGACCTCGGCGCCGGCACCGCGACCGTTCCCGCCGCGACGGCCGGCAAGGTCGGGGTCCCCGGTGGTGAAGTCGAGCTGCAAGGCTCCAAGGATGCGGCGGCCGAAGCGAAGATCGAGATCAACGCGCGTGGCGAGGCGAAGGTCTCGATGGTCCACGGCTCGTCAAAGCTAATCAGCTCGAACGGCACCGCGACGTTCGACATGAACGGTGGCGAGAGCGCCACGCTGCTCAGGGTCGGCACGATCAACCCGGGAGTCGTGATCCCGCACTTCTTCGATTTCAAGATCGGCGTCGCCGATGCGCCGAAATCGTTCTCGGTCCACGACCCGCATGGCTCGACCGCGATCCAGTTCGCCTTCGAGGACAAGTGTCCGAGTGGCGGCACGGTCGAGCTCGACCGCTCGAGCGCGTTCAAGACGCCGCGGGTTTCGGAAGGCAAAGAGCGCGCGAACATGCTCGTGCCGCAGGGCTCGTGGGCGTGGCGGTTGCGCTGCAGCGGTGGCAGCGTCGCCTCGCAGGGTCAGATCTCGGTCGTCGCCGATTCGGGACGGCGCCCGCTGCCGCAGAAGCTCTCGACGAACACCATCGATGCGGATGGTCGCGTGTACTCGATCGCGTACCAGAGCTTGATCCCGAACGTCGTCGTGAAGTTCAAGGGCACGGGCGGCTCGGCGTTCAAGCTCCACCTCGCGACCGGCGGTGTGGACGAAGTCTTCGAATCGACCAAGTCGTCGGTGGAAATTCCCGGCAAGAAGCTCAAGGAAGCGAACTACACGTTCTGGTTCGACGAGGACGGCGTCAAGCAGGACAAGATCACGCAGCTCAAGATCTCGTTCGATCAGACGGCCGCGCAGGTCTACATCGTTGCGCCGACCGATAACTCGGTGTTCGGGGACGATGTCGAGGTCGCTGGCGCCGCGCTGCCCGGCTGGACCGCGAAGGTCGATGCCGTCGAGATCCCGGTCGACGACAGCAGCCGCCGGTTCCGGGCGAAGGTCCCGCCGCCGGCCGGTGGAGCGCTCGCGATCGCCATCCGGCTCTCGCACCCCAAGCTCGGTATTCACTACTATCTCCGTCGCGGCACGATCGCAAAATAACGGGCCTGACAAGGCCCCGCGAGGGTCTGAAGGGTACGATGTAGCCATCCGCTGGCTCACCCGCATGGTCTCGGTTGCCGTGATCCTCGTCGCACTCGGCGCGGCCTACGCCCTGCTGCGCGCGAAGATGCCGGCCACACACGTCGGTGGCAGCTTCCGGACCTACGCGCGGTTTCGCGACGGGTCACGGCTCGCGCTGGGCTCTCCGGTCGAGATCGCGGGTGTCCGGATCGGCGAGGTCAAGAAGCTCACCATCGAGGGCACGTTCGCACGCGTCGATCTCGTGCTGCTCGATTCGACCGACATCCCGGCAGACTCCTGGATCACCAAGAGGGCCGAGTCGGCATTCGGCGATAGCTACCTCGAGATCATTCCCCAGAATGGCGATCTGGCTCGCCAGCTAAAGACAGGCGAACCGATCATTCACGTGATCGAAGGTGGCTCGACCGACACCGCGCTGCGCGCGCTGGCACGCACGATGCCGAAGCTCGATCACGGCCTCGACAATATCCACGACTTCGCCTTGGTCACGCGCAAGTGGGCGAGCGGGCCATTCGAAGATGCGATCGTCGGCGCCGACCGCTGGCTGCAAGACGGCCACATCGAAGGCCCGATCGCTGCGACGGACCATGCGATGGAGACGATGGCTCGCGGCACCGAGCGTGCGCGAGATGCGGTCGCCGAGGCGCGTCCCGATGTAAACCAGTGGTTCGAACGAACGAATCGCAGCATCATGAATGCGCGCCGCCAGATGGCGGCCGTGCGCACCGGCATTCACGACGGGCTCGCGAGCACGCGCGATGGCATCGACAAGATCGAACCGACGATCGATCAGATCCACGATGTCGTCGCCGCCGTCGACGAAGGCCGCGGAGACGACGGCAAGGGCAAGCTCGGCCGCTTGATCAATGACCCCGAGCTCGGCGAGACCATCGACGACGTCAGCGACGGTGGTGTCTCGGCCGCGCATTCGCTCGATCCGTTCAAGTCGTGGCTCGGTGTGCGCGCCGAGTGGAACGTCTTCGCCGCGACCTCACGGATTTACGTGACCGCGGAGCTTGAGGGCCATAACGACAAGTTCTACTTGATCGAAGGATCCAAGGGCGGCGAAGGTTCGCTACCGCAGGACCAGCTCGACGAAGTCTTGAACGCCGAACAGTACAATCGCAGCACCGAGATCAGCGAGGGCGTGCGATTCACGTTCGAGCTCGGCAAGCGGTTCGGCCCGTTGCGCCTGCGCGGCGGTCTCAAAGAATCGACGTTCGGGCTCGGCTCGGACCTCTTGTTGAACAGCGGCCGGCTCAAGCTCTCGGCCGACGTATTCGGTGGTTTCTCGTACACGCCGCGCGTCAAGCTCGCGGCCGCACTCCAGGTGTTCAAGCTGGTCTACATCAGCGCGGGCGCCGACGACGTGCTCAACAAACCAGGTTATCTGCCGATCGAGAGCGGCAACCTCACGCAACCCTCGTACTTCAACAAGCTCCGCTACGGGCGCGACTACTTCGTCGGTGCCGAGCTCCGCGTCACCGACGAGGATTTCGGCGCGATGGTCCGGATCTACGGCTCGATGCTCGCGGCACTCTTACTCTGAACGTCCTCATCGTCACGATCGATGTCGGCCCGTTCGCGTCCTAGCGTAACAAGATCGCATCGCCTTCGATGGCGACAACCGGCTGCATCGCCGGGACAAAGCGCTCGGCGACGAGTCGGCGGCCATCGGGAACACCTATGCCGTCACCGGGCTCGATCCTGTCGCCGAGTGCGAGCGTATCGGCGACATCGCGGAGCAGCAGCGCGGCCTCGGTCGCCTTTTCAGGATCGAGATCGAGCAGCACGATCTCGGGCCGCCCGAACTTCTTGAGGCCGAGCGTCCACGCCGCGACCGAGCCGTCCGCACACTCGTCGAAGAACAGCGTGACCTCGTGCATGAGATCGAACGAGCGTTGCACCGAGAGCGCGGCGATCTCGACGCCGAGGTGCGCGCGGGCCGCGAACACATCGATGACGAGCGTCGCACCTTGCTCGCACATGCACTTCGCGAGCGCCCACGCGGCCTGGACGTGTCCGAGGTCTTCCGGATCTGCGACCTCGCCTTCGATCACGTAGGCGTGATCCGTCGCGAGCGCGCCTGCGGCGACATGCGCTCCGCAATCGGTCGCGATCAGGTCGGCGAACGGTGCGACGACCTGATCGAGGAACCACGCCGGATCGTCGCTGCGATCGCGCGCGACGATCGAGATCTCGCCGGCCGATTCGGTATCCGGCATGCCGTGCTTGCTGCGCGAGATCGGAAGTGGATCGGGGAGCTTCGTCGGTGACAGCGCGATCAACGCGATCGCACCGGTGCCTCCACCGGTCGTGAAATGCGGCCGCCGCCAGACCTCGCTCATGCTTCGTCTACGTACATTTGTTCGATCTCCTGCGCGAACTTCTGCGCGACGACCTTGCGCTTGATCTTCAACGTCGGTGTGAGCTCGCCCGAAGCGATGCCGAACTGGTCCAGCAGGATCGCGAACTTCTTGATCTGCTCGACGCGCGCGAGGGTCTCGTTCGCCGCGTCGATCGTGCGCTGGATCTGGGCGCGGATCTCGTCGGAGCCGATGGACTTCGTCGCTGCTTCGTCGAGCGTGATCAACGCGGTGAGGTACTTGCGGCGATCGCCGATCACGACCGCTTCGCTGACCAGCGGCGAGCCCTTGAGCAGGGCCTCGATATTGTTCGGCGCGATATTCTTGCCGCCGGCGGTGATGATGATTTCTTTCTTGCGGCCGGTGATCGAGAGGAAACCTTCGTTGTCGAAGGTGCCGAGGTCACCGGTGCACAGCCAGCCATCAACGAGCACCTCGGCCGTGGCCTCGGGCTCCTTGAGGTAGCCGAGGAACACGTGTGGCCCGCGCACGAGGATCTCGCCATCCTCCGCGATCTTGACCTCGATGCCAGGCAGCACGGGGCCGACCGTGCCGATCTTGGTCTTGCCCGGCAAGTTGCACGAGGTCGGGCCGCAGTCCTCCGACTGACCGTAGATCTCCATGATCTGGATATCGAGACTCGCCAGGAACTCGAGCACGGCCGGCGCGATCGGCGCGGCACCCGAGTACAGCTGCAGCGCGCGGTCGAACCCGAGCGCTGCCTTGACCTTGCTGATCACGAGCTTCACCGCGAGGCGGTACTGCAGCTCGAGCACCTTCGGAATCGGTTCACCTCGATTACGATGTGCGTTGACGCGCGAGCACACGCGGCGTGCCCACGTCGCGAGCTGCTTCTTCACACCCGTCGCTTCGCCGAGCTTGGCCGCGAGCCCGGCGTGTAACTTCTCCCAGATCCGCGGCACGCCGAAGAACGCGGTCGGCCGCGTCTCCTTCAAGTTGTCGGCGAGCTTCTCGATCGATTCGGCGAAGTACACCGTCGAGCCTGCAGTCGCCGGCACGTGTACCGTTGCCATCTGCTCGGCGATGTGCGAGAGCGGCAGATACGACAACGACACGCCGCCGGTCGGCCAGCCCGCGATATCGCACAGGAGGTTTGCGGTCCACGCGAGGTTGCGGTGCGAGAGCATCACTGCCTTCGGCGGGCCGGTCGTGCCCGACGTGTAGATCAGCGTCGCGAGCGCATCCTGCTCGATCTTGTCGATCCGCTGGTCGAGCTCGGCATCCGGTAGGTTCTCCGCCTTCGCGAGGAAGTCTCCCCAGGTCAGCACGTCGCTGCCGGTCGCTCCGGTGGCTCCGGGACCGTTCATCATCACGATCCACTCGAGCCGTGGCAGGTTCGCGCGCTGCGCTTTGATCTTCGCGAGCTGCGTCGAATTCTCGACGAGCACGACGGATGATTCGGAGTGATGGATGATGTACGCGACTTCTTCGGGCGAGCAAGTCGTGTAGATGCCGGCGGGTACACCGCCCGCCATCATCGCGGCGTGGTCCAGGATCACCCACTCGGGACGATTGAAGCCAAGGATCGAGATCCGGCCACCCGCGGGCACGCCCAGGGCTATCAACGCACGCGCCGCGGTGCGAATCTGCTCGACGTACGTGCGCCACGTCGTCGGTTGCCAGCGTCCGTCGATCTTCGTCTGATAGGCGATCGTCGAAGGCTGCTCGGCGGCCTGCCGCAGGACGCGGCGCGGGATCGTGTCCATCCCGAGAGCTTGGCCTACTTCTTGGCGCCGGCGAAGTACGTGGTGGACCGCTTCTCGCCTTTCGTCTTGAGCGAGCCTTCCCCGATCATCTTGCGGATCGGGAGTGCGAGGTCCTTCGTGGTCGTATCGAGTTGCTTGTTGATCTGCTCGATCCGCATGCCTGGGTGCTTCGATACGAACGAGTAGAAGTCGTCACCCAGTTTGTCGAGGTCCGATGCGGTGCGCTTCGCACCCTTGCGACGGCCACCAGTGCCGCCGCGCGCGCTGTAGCTCGAGCCACCGCGGTTGCTCGGGCGGCCACCGAGGGCGCCTTCGAGCGTATCGATCGCGACCCGCTTCGCAAGCTCTGTCACCTGCGCCACGAAATCAGCAACGACGCGATTCATCTCGGTCTGAAAATCACTCATCTGCAGACTAGGTAGTACGCGACGTCGTGATTTGCAATCTTACTGCGCCGGAAACACGGGAACGAGATCCGTAAGGGTGATGTATACGACCGGCCCGAGACCCGCACTCGCGAGGTTCGCGTCCGCGAGATCACACAGCTGGCTCAGCCGGCCCGTGTAGATCGGCAGGTTCATCGCCGACGGGTGGTAACCGGTCATCAGCACGTGAGGCGTCGCGAGTGGCGTGCCGTCCCAGTTCTCGCTGAACAGCGTCTTGATCTGAGTTGAATCGATATAGTCCATCATCACGCCGTTGACCGGTGCTTCGAGGAGCGTGAGGTCAGAGCCCGGCTGATTCTCCACGATATTGGTCGAGCTCGGATAATACGGTTGAGTCGTGTCGTCGATCGGGAGCCACTCCGCCATGTTCCAGTCGTAGAGGTCGTAGCCCTTCCACTCTTCGATCCGTGCCCAGTTGAGCGCGGAGCTATCTGCGATGAAGCCCTTGTCGTTCAGGGCCTGGAGCGTCGCGGCGCCCGCGGTCCAGCCGCCCGCGCGAAAGGTGACCGGCTCGGGGAGATTGTGCGCGGCGAACAGCGCGCGCGCGTGGTCGAAGAGCATGCCCACGGACAGCCGATCGTAGGCAGCGACCTTGATCGTGTAGCCGGTGGTGTCACCGGCCGGATAGACCGTGGATTGGTCGGTGATGCACGTCAGCCCGGCATCCGTGACGAAGTTGCAATACGGGTGGATGTGGAGCGCAACCTCGTCCCTGAATGTATCGTGCTGGGTCTGCAGCCAGCTGGTCATGATCGCGCGGCGCTCCTCGGTGACCGCCGGGTCTGTATACGTGTATGGCGCCCAGAAATGCGTGATGCGCAGATCGTGGTGCGCCGCATGCAGATTGTTCATGAATGTGATCGAGTTGTCGCCCATCTCGGAATAGTCATAATCGGTCGAGATCAACACGTAGTACGGAGCACTCCGATTCCACGTGAACTTCGCGAACGCGGTGTCCGAACCATTCGCGCTGAACAGCACGTCGTACGTGCCGGTTGGAACACCCTTGATCGTCGTGTCGAGCGCGAAGCCGCCGTCCTGGGCGATCATCCGGATCGGCGGTAGCTCGGCGATGTACGCATCGACATAGCTCGAGCCACTCGGCGCGGTGATCGAGAACGTCATCTGGTCATGGCCGGGAGTCGCGACATCACCGATCAGGTACCAAGCGTCGAGGCTCGCAGAGGTGAACGCTGGATCATTGGCGTCGGGCGCTGCGGGCTTGGTCTTGTTCGGATCCGGATCGCCACAACCGATGACCAGTGCGAGAATGGGTGTCCAACGCGTCATCGCGCGGTAGCCTAGCACACGTGACAGTTCGGCCGGTGATGTGACAGTGGTTGTGCTGGCGGAGCTTTTGGCAGCGTGCAGTATCGCGATCAGGCGTTAACGCACGCCGGCGCAGATCGCGTCGTTCGTGCCGGTGCACGTCGGGACCATCGTCGTCGTCGAGACGTTCGTCAGCGTGTACGAGTTGCCGATCGGTGCTGCGCCCATGAAGTAGCTGTTGCTGAAGTCACCCGTCACGGCACCCGGGGTGCCATCGACGTTGATCCCGTTGTTGAGCCAGTTCGTATACGTGAAGTCCGCGTTCTGACCCGCGTAGAACATCACGCCGTACGACGACGTGCGGAAGTTCGAGTGGCTCGCGGTGATCTTCGGATCCGTGCCGCCGAAATGTAGATCGCAGTGCGTGGTATCGCCGGTCGCGGCGTCGAGGCCGACCTGCGAGTACATGAACGAGATCGTGCCGCCGCTCATCACCACGAGATCGCCCGCAGCTTGCGAGAACCGAGAGTCGGTGATCATCGCCGTGCCGGTGGATTGGATCTGGAAGCCGCCGCCGGTGCTCTCGACGTAGGCGAGCTTCATCGTGCCCGCGATTGCGATGTCGTTGAAGTTCGCGCCGGTCGCCGGCTTGAACGTGACGGTGTTGCCCTTGACGCCCTGGACATCGAGCGTGCCGTTGATGGTGAGCGTGCCGCCGGTCGCGAAGCTCAGTACGGTACCGGCCGAGACCGTGACCGTCGCGCCCGCATCGATCACGACCGAGCCGGTGATCGCCATCGTGCTGCTCCAGGTCGTATCGACGGTGACGTGCGTGTCGCCACCGGTCGGCAGGGGCTGGCCCGTACCGGCGTTGCTCCCGTCGTCACTGCCCGCCTGCACGGGTTCGGTTCCAGTGGGCCCGACAGTACAAGCGGCGACCGGAAGTGCGAGCAAAATAAGCGAGAGCGTCTTCATCATGATCGCAAGTGTAGAGCAATGGATGTGCCGAGGTGCAGCAGCTCTCGGCGCTCAAATGGCTCGTGATCCGGTCCAGATCGGGGCACTGCTTCCCACCCCTGGGACTCGGGACCCCGATCTACTTCTTCTTGAGAGCGAGCAGGCTACCGATCGCGATTCCGACGCCGAGCCCGACGAGCACGCCCACCCACATGTCGCCGCCGCCGCCTTCGGCAGACGGGTGACGCGCGAGCGGTGTGGTCGAGACGGTGTCGTGATCTTGCCACCACGCGATGGCGAGCCCCGCAACACTGACCATCGAGACGACGAGCGCCGCGATCCAGACCCCACGCGAGAGCGGCTTGCGCGCGGCTCGCGCCGAGAGCTCGATCTTCCGAGCGCGCGCTTCGACCTCGGGATCGATCACCGCCACTCGTCCTTCAGCACGCCATACAGCGTGACATCGAGCAGGGATTTGCCTTTGCGGATATGCCGGCGTCGAATTCCTTCTTCGATCATGCCGAGTTTCTCGAGCACGTGACACGACGCGCGATTGCCCTCCAGCACCTGCGCATAGATCTTCGCGAGTCCGAGATCACGAAAGCCAAACTCGATCAGGGCGCGCGAGGCTTCGGTCGCGAAGCCCGAGCCCCAGCTCTCGGCGCCGAGCCAGTAGCCGAGCTCGGCGCGCCGATCGCGCGCGTAGCGACGCAGGCTGACGCTGCCCAGCAGTTGATCCGGAGCTTCGCGCTTGACGATCGCCATGGTGACCCCGCGGCCCTGGCCCCACCACGCGAGCCGGCCGACGATCCAGCGGGTCGCGAGCGAGACTGGATACGGCGACGGCACCGCGATCAAGTAACGCGCGACGCGCTTGTCACCGGCACGTTCCGCGACATTGCGAGCGTCATCGTGACGGAGCTCGCGAAGTGCAAGCCTCTCGGTGACGAGCAGGGGCGGGCGAGTGCGGATCTCCGAGAGCACGGATCACTGCGGTGGGCGCGAACCGGTAAAGTCTTGATAGCTGACGCAGCCTTCAATCGTCACGCAGTCAGTGTGGCCGTTCGTCGCCGGCTTGTAATTGATCTTGCCGGTGAGCGTGTCGCCATTCGCGGTCGCGAGGATCTCCCCGTCGTAGGTGTACGTGCAGTTGCCGGTGGTCTGCGAGTTGGTGCCCATCAGCTTGAGATCCAGGCTGTCGCCATCGACCGAGCCGGCGAACACCGACGTCCCGAACACGACATCGAAGTAGGTGCCGGTCACGCCCGTGACATTGGCACTCGCGGTCGAACCAGATTGGGTGATCGAGACTGGAATTCCGGAGTTCATCGCACCCTCGGTCCAGTTCGCGAAGTGGCAGCCGTTCGTGCGGTTCGTGACGCCCACGGTGAAGGTGCCGGCGACCTCGGCCGGGGAGCATTGCTGCCGCATGCCGCTGCCGCCGCCATCACGAAGCCCAGGCGGCCGATTTGGTTCATGGGCCCCTAGATAACCACAAATTCCCGCGGCTTGGCTTATGTTCCGAAACGTGCCCAGGCGTGCCGGCCATGCCTATTATTGCGGTGCTGCACTCGTCGCAGTCATCGCCGCTACTGCCGTGCACGACGTCGAAACGCATCGCCTCGACAACGGGCTCACCCTCCACGTCGCCGGCGGCCACCCTTCACCGGTGGCCGCTATTCAGGCGTGGGTCGGCGTGGGCTCGGCCGACGAGACGGCGCACCAGGCAGGTGTCGCCCACGTCGTCGAGCACATGCTGTTCAAGGGGGGGGCGAAGCACGGCGTCGGCGAGCTCGCGCGCGCGATCGCTGCCTCGGGTGGCGACATCAACGCATGGACGTCGTTCGACCACACCGTCTATCACGCGGTGCTCGGCGCCGATCGAATCACCGATGCGATCGATGCTTTCGGTAATGCGCTGATGGCGACGGCCGTCGATCCGCACGAGCTCGCGCGCGAAAAAGCAGTGATCCTCGAGGAGATTCGCCAGGGCTCCGACGATCCCGCGCGCACTGTCGCGCAGAGCTTGTTCTCGACTGCGTTCGTCGCGCATCCGTATCGCCGGCCCGTGATCGGCAGCCCCGAGAGCGTGAAGCGGCTTGGCGAGCGCGACCTGGTCGAGTTCTTCCGCCGCTTCTACGTCGCCGACAACATGACGATCGTGGTCGCAGGCGATGTCGATCCGCACGAAGTCCATCGCGCGATCGCGCGACGGTTCGCGCGCATGCCCTCGGGCCGACCGCAGCGCCGGGTCACGGCCGAGCCCGCACAGACCTCGCCGCGCGCCGTCGCGTCGCTCCGCGATGTCTCCGAAGCGTATGTCGCGGTCGGCTTCCACGTGCCGCCCGCACGTCACCCCGATGTCGCCGCGCTCGACGTCGCGGCCATCCTCCTCGGCGAGAGTGAATCTGCGCGCCTGCCACGCCGGTTGCGCGATGACGAAGGCATGGTCACGACCGCGTACGCGCACGTCCACGCATTGCGCGACCCGGGGCTATTCGTGCTGTCGGCGACCTCGCGTCCGCGCGATGCCGACAAGACCGTCGGTGGCCTGGTCGAGCAGGCGCTCGGCCTCGTCGACGACCTCGAGGCCGACGAGCTCGACAAGGCGCGGATCGCGGCCGAGGCAGGCTTCGTGCGCCAGCTCGAGACCGCGCAAGGGCGCGCGCGCACGCTCGGGTGGAACTCGACAGTCACGGGCGATCCTCGTTACTCGCACGTCTACCTCGATCGAATCCGCGCGGTCCGCCGCCACGATGTCGCCGCTGCGGTGCGCCGCTATCTTCGCCCGGAGAACGCGAGCGTCGCGGCGATCTTGCCCAAGCAGCGCGCGACCGGCAAGCGCACGGCGGTGTTCGCGCGCCGAGCCGAGAAGCGCGTCCGCACGGCGCTCGGTGGTTCGGCGCAGCCGACGACGATCGCGGAGAAGCGCGTCAGGCTCGGCAACGGCATGGTCGTGATCGTGCGGCGCGACCCCTCCGTGCCGGTCGTCGCGATGCGCGCGGTGTGGCGCGGCGGCCAGCGGGTCGAGGCTGACGAAGAAGCTGGCGCGTCGACGCTGCTCGCCCGGATGATCACGCGCGGCTGCGGCACGCTCGATGCCTTGGCGGTCGCTGACAAGATCGATCGGCTCGGCGGCTCGCTTGGCGGCGTCGCGGGGCGCAATAGCTTCGGGCTCGCCGCGGAGTGGCTCGCGCGGTCGTGGAGCCAGGGCTTCGATCTCACTGCCGATTGCCTGCTCGAGCCGACCCTTCCGGCGGACGAGTTGATTCGCGAGAAGCAGGCGTTGCTCGCCGATCAGCTCGCGAACGGCGACAACCCGACCCAGGTCGCGTTCCGAGTGTTCAGCGAGGCGCTGTACGCAAACCATCCGTATCACCGCGATGCGCTCGGCACCGATCGATCGATCGGCGCGCTCGATCGCACGAAGCTCGCGGCGTTCTATCGCGAGCGCTACCCGATCTCGGGGCTCACGCTCGCGATCGTCGGAGATGTCGATGTCGATGACGTCGTCGCCCGCGTCACCAGGCGGTTCGGCGCGGTCAAGAAGACCGCCACCACGCTGCCGGTGGTCGCGCCGCTGCAGGTCGATGGCCGGTCGAGCGAGGACCGCGAGGTCTACCGCTACCTCGATCGCGCGCAGGCGCATCTCGTGATCGGCTATCCCGGCGCGACGATCGACGCGAAGGATCGGTTCGCGCTCGAAGTACTCGTCGCCGTGCTCGGTGGTCAGACTGGGCGCTTGTTCGCCGAGCTCCGCGACAAGCGCGCGATCGTCTATCGCGTCTCGGCGCACTCGGTCGAAGGCGTCGATCCGGGGTTCGTCGCCGTGTATCTATCGTGCTCGCCCGACAAGCTCGACGAGGCGGTCGGCGCCGTCCGAAGCGAGCTCGCCAAGGTCACGGCGGATGGCATCACCGCCGAAGAGCTCGAGCGCGCGAAGAGCTACCTCGTAGGTAGCCATCAGATCGCGATGCAGCGCCGCTCGGCGATCGCGAACGCCATCGCGTATCACGAAGCCTACGGGCTCGGCTGGACCGCCTGGACCGGGTACGACGACGCGATCAAGGCGATCACGCTCCTCGACGTCGCGGCGGCGGCGAAGGCGTATCTCGTCCCCGAGCGCGCGATCACCGCGACCGTGCGTCCTTCGGCGCAGACGCCGGCCGCGAAGAAAAAGAGCAGGCTCGCAGGAGCGAAGAAATGAAGGACTACGACACCGGCCACGGCGAGCTCGGCGCGAGCGTCGTCCTGATCTTCCCGCTGCTGCTCGCCTACGAGATCGGCGTGTTGTTCACCGGCCACGTCAACGGCGCCGATGTCGTCACCCGCGCGCTGTACTTCACGCTCGGTAGCCGCGCACTTTATCTCCTCTTGCACGCCGTACTCGCCGCGGTATTCCTGCTCTGGATCCGCAAGGAGAAGCGCTTTGACTCGCTCCGGCTCGACGTCTTCGCGCCCGTCGTCCTCGAATCGCTGATCTACGCGCTCACGCTCGGTGCCGTGATCACGCTGTTCCTGTCGAAGGTGATCGGCATGTCGATCATAGGCCTGGCCGACCGGTCCGGGGGAATCGTGTCCGCGCTCGGCGCCGGCGTCCACGAGGAGCTCGTGTTCAGGCTCGGCCTGCTCGCCGGCATGGTCACGTTCCTGCGCGGCGGTGGCACCGATCGTCGCATCGCTGTCGCGCTCGCGTTCGTGTTCTCGGCACCGCTGTTCGCGCTCGCGCATCACGCCGGTGCCCATGGCGAGCCGTTCACGATGCACGCGTTCATGTTCCGCACGCTCGCCGGGTTTACGTTCGGCGCGATCTTCTGGTTTCGTTCGCTCGCGCACGCGGTGTACGCGCACGCGCTCTACGATCTGGTCGTCGCGTTCACTTAGTGCCGTTAGTGCCGGGCTCGGCGTTCGAGCGGCTCTCGTGCCTCAACGGCAAGAGCACGGTGAACTCCGTGAACACCTCGGGCTGCGAATCGACGGTGATCAGGCCACCGTGCAGCTCGATCAAGCCGCGCGCGATATAGAGCCCCAGCCCGGCGGAGTCCGGTAATGACGATGTGTGATGGCGCACCGGCATCGGATGCTGGAACGGATCGAACACGCGCTGGCGATCCTCTTCGCTGATGCCGATGCCGTTGTCGCGCACGCGTAGCCGCGCCCAGCCACCGGGATACCGCGCGAGCGGCGCTTCATCGACGCTGATCGAGATTTCGCCCGACTCGGGCGTGTAGCGGATCGCGTTCGACACCAGGTTGATCGCGATCTGATGGAGCTTGTCGCGATCGGCATCGATGTTGTCGACCGTCTCGATCTTCGCTTCGAGCTTCTGCTTACGCGCGGCGGCGAGCGGGAGCAGCTCGGACACCACGTTCTGGACCATCTCGCCGAGGTCCACCGGCTCGCGATTGAGGGTCATGCGACCGCCGTCGATCCGCGAGATGCTCAGCATGTCGTCGACGAGGCGCTTCAAGCGATGTGCACCACGCCGGACCGAGGCGAGTGGCCGCTCCGCGAGATCGGGGAGGTCGCCGAACCTGCCTTCCGAGAACAGATCGAGATAACCGACGATGCTCGTCAGCGGCGTGCGCAGCTCGTGCGCAGCGATCGAGATGAACTCGGTGCGGATGAGGCTCTGGCGTTCGAGCTCGACGTTCTTCGCGCGCAGCTGCGCCTCGGACTCGGCGAGCGCGCGCGTGCGCTGGCGAACGATCTGATCGAGGTTCGCGCGCAGCGCGCGGAACTCGGCGCGCGCGGCCTCGACTTCGCGCGTGCGCTCCTCGAGCACGTTGCCGAGCCGGACCGCGGTGTCGAACAGCTCGCCTTGCATCGCAGGCGGCGTGGTGCGCTCGAGCCTCGCGATCAAGACATCGATCGTGCGATGCGCCGCGGCCAGCTCGTCCTCGAGCTCGCCCATCCGCTCCGGCTTCTTATCCACCATGCCCACCTCCCAGCGCGAGCGCCGTCAACGTGTGGTTGACAAACAACATCCCTGATTGTTCACCGGAACATTGCAGCCCTGTCGTCGGGTATCGACCGAACACCTGCGCGAGCTCGTCGGCGAGGCCGTGAGTCTGCGCTTCGAGGGCACGCAGCGTGCTCGAAAATACCAGGAGCGAGCCGATCGAACCGAGCCGCTGGGCCACCGCTTCGAGATCGACGGCGGTTTGCTGGACGAGATTGCCGGGCTGCACGATCCGCAAGACGTGACCGGTAGCGACCGAACAGGCGAGCTCTAGCGCATCTGGCAAGATCGCGGCGAGCCCGCGGACGTACGGCACACCATCGATCAAGCGCGCGAACGTGAACTCGCTCCGCGTGTGCAAGCCGAGTGAACCGCCGAGCTTGCCGATCAGATCGGCGAACCGCTTCGTCGCGGGGAGCCCGTCGAGCTCGGTAATGATACGGTCGTGTGCAGCGGTGACCACACACCGCAGATCGGTCGCTTCGAGGTGGCTCGACGTGAACGCCTCGAACTTCACGCCAGGCTCGAGGATGATGACGATGCCCGTATCCGCGAGTGGCTCGCCGTGAGCCCACACGCGTCGCGGACCGCCATCGGAGCGACGCATCGAGGCCGCGCCGCCCACGGTACGCAGCTGTGGTGCCGACGCTGCCGACGCGAAGCAGAACGCTTCGTCGGTGTGCTGCGAGCCTTCGAACACGGTGACCATCACGTGGCGCGCGGGATCGAGGGTCTCGCAGGTCAACCCCAGTGCTGCCGCGGCACGCTCCACCGCCGCACGACTGCGCGGCTGCGCGGCCTTGCTGAGCTCGGTCGCGACCCCGATCCCCGCGCGCACGTGATCACCGTAGAGCCCGAGTGCAACCGCGGTCGCTCCCGGCGCACCGACGACCGCGCTCGCGGAGCAGCCGACGACCGGCACTGCGCCTAAAATGTTGCTCAGCTCGCGCGCGAGCGTAGGTTGATCGATCGCGCTATCGGCAAACACGATCGCGAGCTTCAGATCGGCTGCGACAAGTTTTTCGCCGAGCTCTTTTGCGACGAGCACTGCGTCCACTCCCCGAGCCGCGACGTTGCGCGCGATCACCCCGTAATAGTAGCGGGTAGTCGGACGAAAAGTTGCCCGGATCGGTCGCATGCCGCTTCGATAAGGGGATGGAGAAGACGTGCAACGCGTGTGGGCAGGCGTTCCGACCAGCGTTCGTTTTTCAGATCGCGGTCACGGCTGACGGCGTGCGGAATCACTACTGCTCGCTCGAATGCCGGAAGGCCGGGCTCGGCGTGGAGGGCTTCCGTGCGAAGCGCGCGCGCCGGATCGCGGTGCTCAATCAGAAGGGCGGCACCGGCAAGACCACGACGGCCGTCAACCTCTCGGCTGGCCTCGCCGAGCGCGATCACAACGTCCTCCTGATCGACACGGATGCGCAGGGCAATGTCGGCGTGTCGCTCGGGGTCGCGGGTGAGCGCTCGCTCTACCACGTGCTCGTCGATGGCGTGGAGCCGACCGAGGTCGCGGTGCCGGTGCGCGGCAAGCTCGACGTGATCACGAGCGACTCGACGCTCGCAGCCGCCGAGATCTGGCTCGCTCGCCAGAACGTCCAGACGCGCTCGCGGGTCCTGACCAAGCGGCTCAACATGATGGCGATCTCGCGCCGCTACGACTACGTGATCATCGATTGCGGTCCCTCGCTCAACCTCCTCAACCAGAACGCGTTGTCGTACGCCGACGAGGTCATCATCCCCGTCACGTGCGACTACCTCGCGCTGGTTGGCGTGAAGCAGGTGTTGAAGACCATCAAGGACGTCGAGCGCCACCTCGGCCACACGGTCCGGATCTCCGCCGTGCTACCGACGTTCTACGATGGCCGTACCCGCCTCGCGCGCGAGGTGCTCGAGACGCTACAAGGTCACTTCAAGACCAAGTGCCTCGAGCCGATTCGGCTCAACACGCGGCTCGCCGAAGCGCCCAGCCACAAGAAAACGATCTTCGAATACGCGCCGGGCTCGCACGGCGCTGCTGATTACAACCGCGTCTGCGATTGGGTGCTAGCGAGCACGTCGCACGTCGTTGCCCCGATCTACTCCGAGCCGAACTCTCACCCGATCATCCTTACGAATCACGAGGCCGTATGAAAGAAGAGAAACTGATGGCACACGATCCGCTCAGCGACGCAGACTCCATCCTTAGCGAGGAGTACTACGGCAAGCGTGCGATCGCCGCGCCGCTCGACGCTGCGAAGCGCACCAAAGCGCTGCAACGCCCGACGCACTACAAGGTCATCTGCATCTCGATGTACACGCGCGACCTCGAGGAGCTCGACGCGAAGGTCACCGAGCTCAAAAAGCGCGGCTGGACCAAGGCGAACAAGTCGCAGCTGATCCGCCTCGCGCTCAGCCAGCTCGACGTGACGAAGCTGCCGACGCCGCAGCAGTAGCCCGCAGCACTACCCAGAACACGGGCTTTGACGCTGACCGCGTTGCGACTAGAAGCCCTTGGCGACGGTCACCGAGAACTGGTGCATCGTGTCGCTGCGGGTGATGTCGGTGGCCGTGGTGGCGTGGCCACGCATCGAGGCGGCATCGGGTGGACCGAAGTCGTAGCTGCTGTGGTCGAGGTCGTAGGCGAACACGAGGTTTAACATCGGCTTCCACGCGTAGACCAAGCCCGCGCTGAAGTTGAGGACGGTGACGCTGGCCGCGCCGGCCTTGCCGTCGGCGAGGCCGGCGGTCTGCTCGACGCTTCCGCCGAATGCCACCGCGTCGAGCCCGACGATCAGGCCGACCTTCGAAGTCAGCTTCGGCATCGCGATCGCAAAGCCGATCGTCGGCGCCTTGAGGTTCTCTTGCGGCACCTTGGCCGGGTTCTTCGACGTCACGGTCATGTAGTCCGCAAAGTCGGCGACCTGGTATGCGCGATAGCGGTAGCCGAGCCGGGCGAGCAGCGTGAGACCGCTCGGCCGAGAGGTCGGGTACCCGATCGTGCCGCGCAACGTGAAATCCGCGATCGTGAGCGGCGTGATGATGCCCTTGTAGCTGACGCCACCACTGATCGTCTTGGAGTAGGCGAGTCCACCATCGACGCCAGCGATGTACTTGCCCAGGTTGGTGAAGTAGCTGCCACCGATCGTGAGCGTCTCGATGCTCGTACCGATCGAGTAGATGTCGGGTACTTGATCGGTGGTCGTTGCGACAGCCACACCAGCGGCGGCCATCGACTGCGAGAGATAGCCGACGCCGAGCCCGACGTTGATCCCGATCGAGCGACCCTTGCTCCCACCATTGCTACCGCCGTCGAGCTCGAGGTTGTCACTGAGGATCCAGCCCTCGTCGCCTTCTTCGGTCTCGACCTTGGTCCAGTCACCCTTGGTCTCGCCTGGGAAGAGCACGTCACCCGGCTTCGCGGTGAACTCGACGTCGCTGGTCTTGTCGCGCTCGCCGAACACCTTGCTCTTGGCCGCGACGTGCGCCTTGGGCCGCTTGTCTTCTTCGTCGCCCGTCACCGGGTTCTCGTCGTCGTCGTGTTTAGGCGAAGTCTTGCCGCTCTTGGCGGCCGGCTTCGCATCTTCTTCTTCTTCGTCTTCGCCGCCCTTCGCGGCGACCTTGGTCGTTGGCTTGGCAGCCGGCTTGGCAGCCGGCTTCGCGGCAGGCTTGGCCTCTTCGTCGTCGTCGTCCCCGGATGCCGGGCCGCCCCTCGCGGGCTTCGCGGCGACTTTGGCAGGCTTCACCGCGGGTTTCGCGGGCGGCTTCGCGGCCGGCTTGGCATCTTCATCGTCGTCGTCGTCAGCCGAGCCTTTGGCGGGCTTGACGGCGGGCTTGGCCGGCTTCTTGGCGGTGGGCTTGGCATCTTCATCGTCGTCGTCGTCACTACCGCCTGCCGAGCTGCCCTTGGTCGGCTTCTTGGTCGGCTTCTTGGTCGGCTTCTTGGCGGGCTTGTCGTCCTCGTCGGACGACCCGCCACTACTCGGGGCTTCATCACCGGGCGTGGTGTCGACCGCATCGGCGCCGATGCGATCTTCGGGACCTTCGGAGCTCCCGAAGCCACGCTTGACGCTGCGCCCGTCGACGAATGGCCGGCGCCGCGTGTTGCGCGCAACCTCGTCCTGGTCGGCCATCTCGACCTTGCTCCGTGGCACCCAGCCGGTGCGGCCTTGCACGCGAACCTTCAACCAGCGCCCTTCGGAGCCGAGGAGCGTCATCGACTGACCCTCCTTGACCTTCACCACCAGCTTCCCCTGTTCGCCAGGATGGTTGAGCACACGCGCTTCTTGGTTCGCCTTGACCTTCTCGGCGAGCACCGATCCGGTCGTGGCCAACGCGATCATCACGACAATGCCGAGCACCCGCATTCGCCCTATTATTGCTCGGACTGGGCGCGGATTCCAATGGCGCGAAATCACGTAGTTTTGCCAAGATCTTGTAGGGGTTGGGAGTTCATCAGGGAAATCGAGCCATCCCGGAGCGTACAAGGATCGCGATAAGCTGAGGATTCACGCATGACTCAACGAGGCACGTCACAACACAAAGCATCGACCGCCGGCCACTTCGAGCTGGTGATCGATAACGGCTCGGGTGCGACGAAACCGACCACGGCGTACTTGAAGAGTGTGGATGGCGGCTACGTGCGCGCCGGCCTCATGGACGAGCCGATCGGCCCCGAGAACTATCGGATCAAGCACACGTCCGTCGTGTCGATCGAGCCCTTCGCGCTCGAGTTCGGTCTGTCGGGTGCCAACGACGTCCTCAAGTGGATCCAGCAGTCGTGGCGAAAAGAGTGGTCGCGCCGCAATGGCGAGATCCGCCACGGCGACTTCGATTTCAATCAGACCTTCACGCACGAGTTTTACGACGCGCTCATCACCGAAACAACGTTCCCGACGCTCGATGGCGCTTCGAAAGAATCGGCGTACCTCAAGCTCAAGATCCAGCCCGAGCGCGTGGTCTCGAAGAAGCAGGATGGTTCGGCACTCCAAGCGATCACGGGCTCGAAGCAGAAGATGTGGATGCCTTCGGGCTTCCGCCTGACGCTCGATGGCATCGCGGGCATGGAGTACACGAACAAGATCGATTCGTTCACGATCAAGCAGGGCGTCAAGACGCTCTACGTCGGTGCCGAGCGGTTCCCGCAGATCGAGCCGACGAAGATCGAGTTCCCCGCGATCAGCGGCACCATCGCGCTCGGCTACGCCGATGCGTTGCTCGCCTGGTACGACAAGGCCGTGGTCGCGGGAGCTGCCGATCCCTCTCAGCAGCGCTCGGGCTCGCTCGAGTTTCTCGCGCCGGACCGCAGCGAGGTGCTGTTCCGCATCAACCTCTACGAGGTCGGCATCCACCACGCGCAGATCCCGCAGAGCACGGCGAACATGGATCAGATCAAGCGCGTGAAGTTCGAGCTCTACGTCGGCCGCATGGACATCGACGGCAAAGGCATGGGCATGGAGTAGCGACGCGGCCGCGATTTCCAGCCATGGGGAGCCCGCTTTGCAGCAGGCTTTTTTTACTTCTTCTTCTTGGCGGGCTTGGCGGGCCTGGCGGCCGACTTTTTCGCCGGTGCCGGCTTCTTTGCCGGCTTGGCGGCCGGCTTGGCAGCCGGCTTCTTCGGCGACGCTTTTTTTGCGGCCGCGGCCGGCTTCACCGGAGCCGCCGGCTTCTTCGCCACCGGCTTCGCGGGAGCCACCTTCTTGACCGGTGCGCTCTTCGCAACCGGCTTGGCAGGCGCCTTCGTAACCGGCTTGGGAGGCGCCGTCGCGACCGGCTTGGCCGTCGCCGTCGCGACCGGCTTGGCCGTCGCCGGGACCTTGGCAGGTGGCTTCACGGCAGTCTTGGCGGGTGCCGCAACCGCCGGAGCTGCAGCCTTCGCCGGCGCAGCCGCTGGTTTCGCCGTCGCCTTGGCGGTCTTGGCTGTCGCCTTGATCGTCTTGGCTTGGACCTTGAGCTTCGCGTTGTGCTGCTCGGCGGCCTTGCCAGAGTCATCCATGCGCATCTGAGCGGCGTTGCGAGCACGCTCGATCGCGGCTTCGACCTCGGCCTTGGAGCGGGCGGGCACCGGCACGGCCGGGGTCTCGACCTTCTTGGCGCGCTTCTTCTTCTTGGCCTCGCGCGGGGCGGGGATCTCGGCGATATCGGGCATGCGCGCGGCGAGGTCGCCACGGTTGTGCACGAGGATGCGCGAGCCGCCGTCGTGAAAGATGACCTCGACTTTGTTATCGGGCAGTTGCTCGATCACGAAGCCGATGTCGAACGACGGGTGATGAACCACGTCGCCGTCTTCATACGTGTCGCGAATCGAAAACGGGCGAGCGTTACCGAGGTCGGTATCGGTGGCACGCGCGAGCGCGTCTTCCCAGGTCACCCGCTTGGCGGATGCCTTCTTGCCACTGCCATCGGCATCACCCTCGGCACCGTCGCCACGCGGCTTACGGAAGGCGTGAACCTCGCCACAAACCACGCACTGCACGCGACGTACTTCGTCCTCGTACATGCTGATGATCGTATGAGTCGTGTCCGCTTTGCAGCGTGGGGACGGGCAATACGCCTCGATCTCTCCCCCGATCTCATCAGCTTCTTCTTCGAAGATGGAGTCCATCCCTGCCTCTTTTTGGACGATCACGTGCCGCAACTGTCTGTAATGGCATGGCCATCCGATTGCTCCGGATGGATGCTTTATTAGTATGGCCTCTAACATAAACGCGGCAGTCGGACAACCATTGGTAGTCACAAGTGTTCTCGGAAGTGGCAGGATCCCTCCCCGGACCACTCTAGACTGGCCCTCCTATGCGCCGCATCCTGCTCGTGAACGCCTTGATCTTCGCGGTGTTGGCCGCGGTCGTGGTGTTCGCCTACTTCGGTTGGAGTAATAGCTCCGCGGTCGCGCTCAAGGACGAGAAGATCAACCTTCTCAACGAGCTCGCGGAGGAGAAGATCCTCAATATCGAGTCGAACGTCGTCGGGGCCGACGTCCGCATCCTCAAGGAAGTCCGCCTCGACCAGCTCGATCGGCTCGACGAGCGGGTCAAATCGACCGGCGCCGCGGTCGCGAGCGTGTTCGTGCTCGATGACCAGTTGAAGCCGGTCCTCAACGGCTCGCTCGCGGGCAGTCGCAATCCCAAGGATGCCGTCGCGATGCGCGACTGGTACCTCGCCCACGTGATCGGCACGCTCGGCCTGCCCAAGCTCGCGCTCGACGTCCGCGGTCACCACTACGGGCGCGGCCCGTACGACGAACCGTTCCTGATCTCGTACGAGCGCAAGGAGCTCGCCGGCCCCTCGGGCCCGTCCGGCGCCGCAGGCACCAAGAGCTACTACGTCGTGATCGAGGACGACCTCAATCACCTCCTCCTGTTCATGTTTCCGCAATTCTTCTCGGAACGCTCCAAGCACCTCTATCAAGTCGTCGACGAGCGCAAGACGGTGCGGTTCGGGTGGATGTTCGCCTACGAGGCGGGCGCGCTCGCGGTCGAGATTCCGTTCATCGATACGCTAGATGGCTGGCAGCTGCGCATCACCGAGCGTGATCCGGGTGCCGAGGTCGAAGTGCGCCGCAAGCGCCTCGTCGATGGCTTGTTGCTCGGCGGCGCGGTCGCGATCATCGTGTTCGGCCTCGGCCTGCTCGCCGTCGCGATTCGCCGCGAGCGGCGCGCGAACGAGCTCAAGAGCGACTTCATCTCGAATGTCTCGCACGAGCTCAAGACGCCGCTGTCGATCATCTCGATGTTCGGCGAGATGCTCGCGACCAAGCGAACCAAGTCGCCGGAGCAGGCGACCGAATATGCCGAGATCATCTGGCGCGAGAGCGTGCGGCTCGGTCGGCTGATCGACAACGTGCTCGACTTCGCGAAGATCGAGCGCGGGATGGGCGTGTACGAGTTCGCCGAATCCGATCTGATCGATGTCGTATCGCGCGCGATCGATCTCGCGAATCGTCGGCTGCAAGCCGCCGACATGATTCTCGAACCAGAGCTCGAGGAGGGGCTGCCCCTGATCCAGCTCGATGCGAACGCGTTCACGCTCGCGGTGCTCAACCTGGTCGACAACGCGATCAAGTACGCCAGCGATGGCAAGAAGATCGAGTTGACGCTCCGGCGGGTCGAGGATCGGGTGGTGTTGTCGGTGCGCGATTTCGGGCCCGGCATCCCGATCGAAGAGCAAGGTCGGATCTTCGAGCGGTTCTATCGCGCGAAAGACATGCGGCTAAAGCCGATTCGCGGCTCCGGCATCGGCCTCGCGCTCGTCCAGCACATCGCGCGCGCCCACGGCGGCGATATCACGGTCGCGAGCGAGCCAGGGAAGGGCGCCACGTTCCAGCTGTGGCTGCCGATCTGATAGAACTATGATGGTGAGTGAAGAGCCGGCGAAGAAGCGCATCCTCGTGATCGAGGACGAGCCCGATATCGTGCGCGGCATTCGCGATGCGCTCACGTTCGAAGGCTTCGAGGTCGATGCGCGAGGCACCGGCGCCGAGGGCCTCACCGCGGCGATGGATTGGGCACCCGATTGCGTGCTGCTCGATCTGATGCTCCCCGATGACAACGGCTATCGCGTCTGCGAGACTCTGCGCCAGCGCGACGAGACGGTCCCGATCATCATCCTCACTGCGAAGGCGCAGGAGAGCGATAAGATCCGCGGCCTCGATGCCGGCGCCGATGACTACGTCACGAAGCCGTTCTCGGTCGCCGAGCTGATCGCACGGATCAACGCGATCTTTCGACGCCAGGCTCGGATGAGCTCGCACGTCGACGAGACGTTCAACATCGGGAGCTGGCAGATCAACGCGCGCAAGCACGTGATGGCGAAGGGCCGCACGAGCAAGCGGCTCACGTTCTACGAGCTCGAGGTATTGAAGCTGTTGCGCGAACGCGCGGACGAGACGGTTTCGCGCGACGAGCTGCTCGAGAAGGTGTGGGGCATGCAGGCCTCGCCGACTTCGCGCACCGTCGATAACTTCATCGTCAAGCTGCGGCGCAAGCTCGAAGAAGACCAGAAGAACCCGCGCCACATCCTCACGGTCTACGGGCTCGGCTACAAACTAGTTCCCTGATGCCCGATCGGATCGGCTCCTACGAGGTGGTCGGTCGGCTCGCCGTGGGAGGCGAAGGTGGCGAGGTCTGGCTCGCGAAGAGCGTCGCCGGCCAACCCGTCGCGATCCAGAAGATGCCCGCTGCCGCGCGCGGCTCGCTCGCGCGCCATCCGAACCTCGTCGAGGTCCGCGAGGTCGTGCGCCACGAAGGCGCGCGCTACCGGATCATGGAGTACCTCGAGGGCGAGAACCTCGCGGGCTTCATCCGGCGGTTGATCAAGAAGCGCGAGCGCATCTCGGTCGGGCTCGCGGCGCACATGATCGCCGAGGTCTGTGACGGCATCCACGCGGCGCACGTCGCGGGCGAGCTCCATCGCGCCGTCTCACCAGAGACCGTGTTCATCACGTATGGCGGCGACATCAAGGTGCTCGAGCTCGGCACCGCGATCGAGGATCCGGACTCGCTGTACCGTTCGCCCGAGCAAGTCGCGGGGCAACCGCTCGGCCGGCAATCGGATGTCTATGCAATCGCGCTCGTGCTCTACGAGCTCACCACGCTGCGCCGCGTGTTCGGGGATGCTAGTCAGCGTGCGGACGAGATTCCGGCGCCGAGCACGCAGACCGATAGCTATCCGCCGCAACTCGATGCGATCTGCATGCAGGCCCTCGCGCTCGATCCGGCGCAGCGGTTTCGCAGCGCGCTCGAGATGCGCGAGGCGTTGCTGACGACGGCGCGCACGCTGGATTCTTCGGGCGATCCGACGCAATCACTCGCCTCGAAGCTGATGCGGTTGTTCGGTGAGCGCATCGCGACGAAGCGCGCGCTCCTCGATCGCGTGAAGGTCGGCGTGCCGATCGGTGATGTCGTGACGGCCGAAGCCGACGAGGAGGTCGAGGTACCGGTGATCTCGCGCGACGCCGTCGACGAGGAGCTGGCGGTGGCGAAGCCGTGGCCGCGCGCCCAGCCACCGAGCTTGTCGCTGCGGAACACCGGAGCCACCGGCGCCACCGGCGACATCGGTGACACAGGCGAGGTCGTGGCGGTCGGCGCACCGGCGCCGACGCCGGCGCCGACGCCGACGCCGTTAGCGAAGCGCGGCTTTCGGTGGGGCGTGCTGTTGCTCTTCCTGGTTGCGATCGTGGGCGGGGGCGCTGCCGGGGCGTGGCTGCGCCTGTACGGCCTGCCGTTCTAGGACCGGCGGATCCGCATCGGAACCTCGGGAGAGTTCGAGTTGCCACCGAGCGTGATGCCATTGGTCGCCATGATGTCGACGCAGTCGAGGAACTCCGGCATGTCCGTGCAGTCGTACCAGGCCATGACCTCGAGATCGAACCAGGTGTCGCCGGCCGTTGAAGTGGACGCGAATCGTATCCTTCGCGCGCTTGGGATGACGCTGACCGACGCCACGAACGCGCCGAGGATCATCAGGCCGTCGACTCAAGTAGCGCCTGCATGCCAGAGAAAATCGCAAACCGCAGGAAGGTGCAATGCACGTTGCACGCTGCGATCGCCGCGCGTCAGCGCGACACTGCGCGCGTACGCTCAGCCGCCGATCTGGACACCGATCATCGTGCGGAACTGTTCATAGTAGAGCGGGAGGAGGCCGATATGCGGCACCGGTATGATCACGCCGAGAGGGTCGAACACGATGCGGACGTGGTTCCCGAGATCGTAGTCGATGCCGAGCGGCGAGAACCCGATCACCGGGCCGATGTCGTACTTCGGCGCGCCGTAGACATCGAACAGCAGCATCGAGGCGCCGAGGTTCAAGGTGGTGCGCAGGTTCACGCGATCGAGCTTCATCGGATAGCGATGGATCACCGTGGCGTAGACATCCGCGACGCCAGCCTTGAGCGTCCACGGCGCCGACGTGATCCACGGATTCCATTCGCCATCGATGCCGATGCTCCAGCGCTCGTTCAGCCGATAGCGCAAGCCGAAAGAGCCGGCGACGCCACCGTGAACGAAGGCGCCACCGAGCCGCATGTCGACACCAAACGGGCTGCCGAGCCGCTTGTCCTCGCGGACTCGCTCGACCTCCGAGACAGTCGGGGTCTTTTCGTCACGACCGGGCTCGTGACCCTGCTTGACGGCGGCGGCATCGGCGGGCTTGTCGGCTGGCGCCGGGAGGGCCGGTGCAGCCGACGCGGTCGGGGGGGCCGCCGCATCTGCGGCCGGAGGCGCGGGTTGCGCGCCAGCGATGCCCCCCGCGAGTGCGAGGCACGCGCTCAGCGTGCGTCTGCGGCGCAGCATCACGAGCAGCGCGCCGGCCACGACCAGCAACCAACCACTGCTCGCACCGCTCGCGTTGCACGCCGAATTGTCGACCACATTCGGCTCGTGCGCGTCGCAGTATTTATTCGCGAGAGTGCAGCCCTTTTGATACGTCAGCCATTGCGCCGACAGCGCATCGACCGCCGCGAGCTTCGCATCGTTCGTCATCGTGGGGTCCAACGTGATCTCCATCAGCGCAGTTGCAGCAGTGGTGGCGTTCTTGAAGTTGCGAACCACGAGCGGATCCGCACTCGAGCACTGGTCGAGCGCACTCAGGTGGGGTGGCCCGTCGACCGCTTCGTTGGCACCCGCGTTCGACACGTAGTCGATCCAGTTGCTGACCGAAACCACCTCGATGCCATCGCTCGACCGGAACGTGTGGGTGAAGCTGTCCTCGAGCGCGTGCGCGGCCTGGCCGAGCCGTACGTACGTGAGCGGCAACATCGGGTGGATGCGGCCCGCGAACGACACGTAGACCGCGAGCTCGAGCCGGTTGTTCGGATCGACCGTGCCATCCGCAGCGAGGCCCTCCAGCGCCTGGGCGATCCGCTCGTGGATGAAGCTCTTGCAGCGATCGAGCGCCTGCGCATCCCCCGGTGTGCCGTCATCGCTCGCTGAACGGATGCAGTGCTCCTCTTGGGTCGCCGGATTACCGTGAACCTGAACCAGCTGCAGCGAGTCCAGCGCGTTGTTCCCCTTCAGGTCGTTGTCGCGCACCCCGAGCAACAACGACATCGCGGCGAGGTCATGCACGAAGTCCGCGGGCGGTACGAATTGAACGGCGTCGATCAGGGCCGATTCGTCGGTCGTCGGCGGAATCAGGGGCGCGGTCGCGAACTTCGCGCGCGTCGCGCGGAACGCCTCCGTCGTGATCCGTTCGTGGCAGCCGCTGTAGTCCAGCTGGCTCCCGATTGTCCATGCGTGCGCCAACGTGGGTAGTGCAACGAGGCCCGTGGCGAGTGTCGCGAGCGCGGCGAGTCTGAGCATGCAGCTGCGAGATGCACGCACTTTGCCAAGTCGAGCTCTCATGAGGCGCGCACGCTGTGTCACTGTCGCGCGGCTCGCGCGGCTCGCGCGGTGCCGTGTCACGCCGCGTCGAGGTGACCGGTGAGCTTCAGCTTGTTCTTGGCGGCCTTCGCCAATTTCGAACGTGGGCGCTCGTCGATGATGCCCTGGAGCAGGTCGGCGCCGAGCTCTTCATTCGAACCGTCGCGGGATTCGATCAAGCGGAAACCGAGGCCGTAGAGCGCCTCGTCGGTGACATCGCTCGCCTTCGCGAGATTTTTCGCGACGGGGTAGCCCTTCGCGGCGAGGACGGCAAACTGCGCGAAGATCGGATCGTCGGAGTTGGTCGAACGCACGATGCCTTCGCCCGCCGCTTCGAGCGAGAGCATCGCGAGGAAGAAGCGCTGGTCGTCGTCGATCGCAGCATCGAGATCGGCGCGTGAGCGGAGCAGCGGCTTGAGCGAGCCGAAGGCCTCGATGGTCTTGCCGGCCTTGCGCAGGCGCTTCGCGCGCTCGAACAGCATCTCGACGTGCTTCGCGGGCGCGACATCGGCGATCAGCTCGCCGAACACGCGCTCGATCAAGATCGAATCGGCGGCGGCCTTGCCCTTCGTGCTCTTCTCGCTGAGCTCGCGCAGGCGATCGACGAGTTGCTCGATCGCGGCGTTCGAGATGTTGCCGCGATGGCTGCGGATCACGCCGGCGTAGCGACGTGCGAGCTGCTCGTCTTGGGCATCGAGTAGCACCTTGACGAGCGGCAGCACCGCCTCGGGCGCCTTTGCGAGCCCGCGAGCGGCGGCGTCGCGCGAGTTGGGATCATCGCCGCCGAGCGCTTCGATCAGCGCCTTGATTGCCGCGGCACCGCCACCGGCGGGCATGCGCTCCATCGCGAGCTTCTGCGCGGCAGGGTTCTTGGACTTCGCGAGCTGAGCAAATTGCTTCGCGAGAGACTCGGGAATGCGCGCGCCGCGGAGCGTGTCTACCGAGGATTGCGCTACCGCGAAGTCATCGCCGTTCGCGTAGGCGATCAGCGTCTCGATCACCTTCTCCGTGCCCTTGGCCTCGCTCGTCGCGACGATCCGGCGGAGACCCGCGATCGCGGCGAGGCGGATCGGGCGGAGCTCGTCAGCATCGGCGTACTTGAGCAGTAGCGACTGCGTCGATGGTCGCGCGAGGTAGCCGATCAGCCGGAGCAAGGCGCCGAGCTGTGCGATGGCGGTGGTGACCTCGGGGTCGCGCATCGGATCGGCGGCGGCAGGAGCGACGGTGTGTCCGAGGAGCGCACCGTTCGGCTTCTGCTTGGCCGCACCGTTGGCTGCTTCTTTGGCCGCCTTGCCGGCCGCCTTGCCGGCCGCCTTGCCGGCCGCCTTGCCGGCCGCCTTGCCGGCCGCCTTGCCGGCCGCCTTGCCGGCCGCCTTCTCCGCTGCATTCCACGCCTGCTGCAACTCCTT
>Ga0209511_1000382_pt1 | contig 46111 bp, 26 predicted proteins | sample SSSSmetaG_FD_184141 | JGI IMG/M metagenome (GOLD analysis project Ga0209511, IMG submission 184141) | Glacier valley bacterial and archeal communities from Borup Fiord, Nunavut, Canada, to study Microbial Dark Matter (Phase II) - ​SSSS... | ecosystem: Environmental > Aquatic > Freshwater > Ice >... | reverse complement strand
AACCATCAGCTGTTAGTTTTTTTAATAATATCCTGTCGTCTTCTTTTGTACTGCTGAATACCTTTTTATTTTTATCTGTTTTAAATTCCATTTCAATATGGCAACTATCAATCAGCTTGTAAGTATTGGTAACAATAAAAGGATATTGCCTGAAGGCATCCAGCAATTTATCCGGCGGCACAAAATATTCATCCGGGCTGCATTCATCGGTTTTGGATAATTTGGAAAGCAACACATTTTTATCAATGGCTCTCAGCAAGCGGTGAACATTGAAGTAAGTTTTATTTTGAAAAGTAACCGGCTGCCGAATGATCCATTTATCAGCCGTAGTTTTTAAATCAATACCGAACAATTTATTTACTTCCGACGGCAGTACACCAATTTTTTCATTGACAAATAATTGTTCCTGTTCTTTACAGCCTAAGGGATAAATAACAAAGCCATCCCATGTATCTGTAAAAAAAGGCTCTTCCAATGCCAAAACAGGGAAGGGTTTGTCTTCCTGAAAATGTTGTGACAGAAATTCATTGATCCATAACAACCCTTTGTTGTTGGCCGCAATTAAAATATATAACAATTGCCCTTCATTGCGAACCTCCGCACCTGTAATGGGTTTTATCCCCTCCTCCCGGCAATACTTTACAAAGTCCCATATATCGCAGGTGGAGTTAATATTGGTTAATGCCAGGGCTGATACACCATTGTCCACAGCGGCTTTTACCAGTTCTTTGCTTGAAAAAGTGCCGTAGCGAAAGCTGAAATATGTTTTACAGTTGAGGTACATTCCTTAGTTTAGAAATGCTAAGGTAGGGAGTAATACTAAATATTTTAGTATTTTATTGTGACATTTTCTCAATTTTCTATTTTCTTTTGGCTGAATTGGTCACTCGTCAGTATTTACCCTAATTCAAAAAAAGAATTAAACAACGTTTATCTAGATAAGCAATTGGTAATTAAATACATTGTTGACAAGCTTTATAAGTTATAAGATCTTAAAAGCACGTTTCTAAATTTGCTACTTCTACGAAAATATTGCCTGATGTACTGATAACAATAAGTAGTTATATTTATAAAACAAAGCACCTAAATATTCCTAACTATCGTAAAAGCAATTCAATAGGAATAAATTTACCTTAAATAAAAAATAGCTTCGCACCATGAGTGAGATTCCCGCCAAACTCAAAGTTGATCTAATCTATAGCCCAATCGTAAACTTTGCCATGCAGCAAAATCATGTGCCGGTTATCCGAAAACTTACAATCAAAAATATTGGGGATGTTGATCTGTCGAATCTCTCCATTGAAATTATACCTGAGCCGGATTTTGCCATCACCTGGAATAAAAAAATTGATTTATTGCCCAAAGATGACACCCTTGATTTGGGAGTAGTTGATATTAAATTAGTGACAAAATTTCTAGCTCAATTAACCGAGAGAATCGTAGGTAGTTTTTCATTGATTATTAAATCTGAAAAGGAAATACTTTTCAATGAGGTTTACAGTATTGATATTTTGGCTTATGAGCAATGGAATGGTATCAGCATTCTTCCGGAAATGTTGGCTGCATTCGTTACGCCCAATCACCCGGAAATAGCCAAGGTTATAATAAGAGCTTCGGCCGTTTTACAACAATGGACTGGAAAACCTTCTTTTGATGAATACCAGAGCCTGAATCCAGACCGGGTGAGAAAACAAATGGCTGCCATCTATGAAGCTATTGGGGAACTGGCCTTGGTATATTGTTCTGTACCTGCCAGTTTTGAAGATGCCGGCCAGCGTGTACGCATGTGCGATACCATCTTCAGCCAGCGGATGGCGAATTGTTTGGACATCTCTTTGTTATACGCCAGTTGCCTTGAAGCGGTAGGCATCCACCCCATCATCATTGTAATTAAAGGGCATGCATTTGTGGGAGGCTGGCTTACAAACGAATCTTTCCCTGACAGTGTTAATGATGATCTTTCCCTGCTTACTAAAAGAACAGCGGATGGAATAAATGACATCGTTTTATTGGAGGGCACTTTTATGAATGCAGGTAATAGTAGTGGTTTTGATGAGGCTGTGCAGGCAGCTAATTATAAATTATTGAAAGAAGATGATTTCCTGCTTTTTCTGGATATTAGGCGTGCAAGATTTAGCGGCATCAGGCCATTACCATTGAGGATACAAACTTTGAACGGTATAGAATTTATTGAACAACCCTCTCAAAGCAGAAATAATCATATCCCTGAAGAAATTGTTTCCACTGGTAAATTGATGGAAGTAAGCCGGATTGAAGTTTCCAAAAAACAATTGTGGGAAAGAAAATTACTGGACCTCACTTTAAGGAACAACCTGTTAAATCTTCGGATAACAAAAAATACTGTACAGCTTATTTTTACCCAACTGCATAAATTAGAAGATGAACTTGCAGCAGGTTCCGAATTTCAAATCCTGCCCAAACCTACAGATTGGGACAATCCGCTTCGCAACGCAGGCGTGTATCAATCCATCAATATCGCTGAACCAATTGCCGATTTAGTAAATCATGAATTTACACAGAAGCGCCTTCGGTCTTATCTTTCCGAGAATGAACTCAATGCCAGCCTTACGCATTTGTTCAGGTCTTCCCGATTATCATTGGATGAAAACGGTGCTAACACTTTATATGTTTCTTTGGGCATGTTGAAGTGGTTTGAAACAACTGAAAGTGAGCGGCCACGCTATGCTCCAATATTATTAATGCCTGTTGAGATTATTCGTAAATCTGCATCCAAAGGATTTATTATTAAAACCAGAGAAGAAGAAACGATGATAAATATCACCCTGCTGGAAATGCTCCGGCAGGACTTCGATATTAATATTGGTGGTTTAGAGAATTTACCCAAGGATGAAAGCGGCGTTGATCTGAGACTGGTATTCAATATTATACGGCAGGGTATTATGACAAAGAAAAGATGGGATGTAGAGGAACAAATCTTTCTGGGTATTTTTTCTTTCAGCAAGTTTATCATGTGGAATGATATTCATAAAAACTCGGAGATACTATCACAAAATAAAATAGTCGCCAGTTTAATATCAGGTAAAATAGAATGGGATATTCCCGAACTCACATCAGACAGTATCAACTTTGATGAATTGCATCATCCGGCGACTATCGTTCTTCCGATCAGTGCAGATTCTTCGCAGCTGGAAGCCATTACAGAATCAGTAACAGAAAAGAGTTTTGTATTGCATGGTCCACCCGGCACCGGTAAATCACAAACCATCACCAATATTATTTCTAATGCTTTGTACAATGGTAAAAAGGTATTGTTTGTGGCAGAGAAAATGGCGGCACTTTCTGTAGTAAGGGATCGACTTGAAAAAATAGGACTTGGCGCATTTTGTCTGGAATTACATTCCAATAAATCCAGAAAATCAGCTGTATTGGAACAACTGAAAAGAACGTCGGCAGTAACAAAAGTAATAGCTCCGGAAAATTACAGATCGGAAGCAGAACGCATCCATTTGATCAGAGCCGAATTGAATGGGTATGTGCTGGCACTGCATAAAAAATATCCTTTTGGATTTTCGGTGTATGATTGCTTTTCTACAGATGCACAATTGGAAGCCATACCAAACGAAATAAAATTTACAGATGCAGCAATTGAAACTCTTAGCAGAACCGATGTAACGCACTGGAATGATTTGGCCGAAGAAATACAGGCAGCAGGTTCACTGCTGCCCCATCCGTTCAATCATCCGCTACAACCGGTAACGACCAAGGTCTATTCTCAGCAACTTAAAAATGAATCAAAAGAATTATTAAGCGAAATAATCGAGGTGTATAAAACCTATGCCATCGCAGGTGAAACGCTTTGTGCCAAACAACAGATCGTTACTCCTATTATTAACCGGGAACAATTTGATTCACTGGACAGCATTGCCCGTTTACTAACTACGTTGCCCGATATGCCTGCATCGATATTCACCACAGACAATGTAGAACAGATGCTAGGGCAGTTGATTGCGTTGTGTGAAGAAGGCAATAAAAGAGATGGGATGCGGACTGAATTACTGAAGCATTTTCAGCAACCCATTCTAACAGTCAATGCTGCTGAATTATTGACCCAATGGAATATTGCTGCTACCAAATGGTTTCTGCCAAAATACTTTCAACAAAAGAATGTGAAGAATGCGCTGAAACTTCTTTCACTAAATGGCAAAATTGAAAGTACCGAAATCACCCTGCTGCTGGAACAAATTATAGCCTTCCAGAAAGTGCAACAGATAATTGACCGAAATGAAAGTTTCTTAATTCCCCTGCTTGGATTTCTTTGGAAAGGAGGCGAATGTAACTGGCCGCAACTGGTGCTTATTTCAAATACGGTGATCCATATTAACCGGGAAATAATCCTTGTAACCGGTAGTACAACCAGTGCTAAACAATGGCGGGATAATATGGGTAAAGAACTAAATGAAGGAGCCAATAATTTTCTCGCCATACATGGAAAATACTTACAACAATTTAGCGATTCACATTTACAGGTAAAGGCCCTCGAGAGAAAACTAAAAGAAAATTTAGGCATTGATCTTACTGAAACAAAAGCTACGACCAATAATTTTAATACTGAAGCGACAATCATTTTAGAAAAGGCATTGGCAGCCATTGAACAATTGAAGGATTGGATTAGCTGGTTGAATGCAAAAGAAAAAGCCCTGCAAGCCGGGCTTGCACCAGTTATTATAGCATACGAAAATGGCAGGATAGAAAGCAAGCAGGTAACCAATGCCTATAAAAAAGGATTGTACCGTTCTTGCGCCAATTACATGATACAGAAAGAAGCGGCATTAAATATTTTTAATGGCCGGTTGTTTGAAGATAAGATCCGCCGGTTTAGGGAAATGAGCCAGTATTTTGAAAAGCTCACCAAAGAGGAACTCTATGCAAAACTGGCTTCCAAAATTCCTGACTTTACAAAGGAAGCTGCTCAAACATCGGAGATTGGTTTGTTAAAAAAAACTATCGGTAATAATGGGCGTGCAATGCCCATCCGTAAATTGTTTGATGCCATTCCTAATCTGCTTCCGAGGATTGCTCCCTGCATGCTGATGAGCCCTATTTCGGTAGCACAATATTTTGATGCAGCAGGCCCCAAATTCGATCTCGTAGTTTTTGATGAAGCATCTCAGATGCCTACCTGCGAAGCCGTGGGTGCCATTGCGAGGGCTGCCAATATGATCATTGTAGGCGATCCAAAACAAATGCCGCCAACGAGTTTCTTTTCTTCGGCCAGTAATATTGATGAAGACAATATTGAAAAGGAAGACCTTGAAAGTATTCTCGATGATTGCCTGGTATTATCCATGCCTTCCAAACATTTATTGTGGCATTACAGAAGCAAGCATGAAAGCCTGATCGCCTTTAGCAATTCAAAATATTATGAGAATAAATTACTCACTTTTCCATCGCCGGATGACATTGCCAATAAAGTAAACTTTATACCGGTTGCAGGTTATTATGACCGTGGTAAAACGAGGCAAAATAGCTTTGAAGCCAAAGCCGTCATTGATGAAATAAAACGAAGATTAAGTGATCCGGTATTGTCAAAAAGAAGTATCGGAGTAGTAAGCTTTAGTTCGGTCCAACAAACGCTGATGCAGAATATGTTTGATGAATTAATGAGAACGCATCCGCACCTGGAAGCAGTGGCCATGGAAAGTGCGGAGCCAATTTTTATTAAAAACCTTGAAAACGTACAGGGAGATGAACGGGACGTAATTTTTTTCTCGGTGGGGTATGGACCTGATAAAGATGGAAAAGTGAGCCTCAATTTTGGTCCGTTAAATAGGGAAGGCGGCTGGCGTAGATTGAACGTAGCTGTTACCCGTGCCCGGTATGAGATGAAAGTATATTCAACACTAAGGGCTGACCAGATTGATATAACCCGTTCTGCTTCTGAAGGTGTAGCAGGCATTAAAGCTTTTTTAGAATATGCAGAAAAAGGCCGCTCTATGCTGGCCACCAGGAAATCAACGATTGAATCCAGGGAAGGCGGATTTGAAAAAGCACTGGCGGAGAAGATAAGGCAACATGGATACGAAGTACATACTAATATCGGCTGCTCCGGCTATCGCATTGATATCGGCATTGTAAATAAACTAAAGCCTTCAGAATATATCCTTGGAATTTTATGTGACGGCAATAATTACCATGCAGCAAAAACTGCAAAGGATCGGGAAATCATTCAGCAGGAGGTATTAAAATTATTGGGTTGGAACATTCATAAAATATGGTCAACCGACTGGTGGGAAAACGCCAACCGGGTGATGGATGACACACTGCAAGCCATAAAAAATGCGGAAGAAAATAATGGAAAAATCATTGAAGCTGCGCCTATCCAAACTTATACGCCTGCATCAGCAAAGACGGAAACGTTGGTACTAAATTACTTTGAACCGGCCGAAGTTGTTGTAAACATCAAAAGCAATTTTGCAGGTAATCTTTATACTATCTGTAATCTTGACATCATGCATCCCACTTCATCCAATGACTTTTTGCAATACCACAATACTCAAAAGATCAGGGATCAGATTAAGCAGGTGCTGGATATAGAAGCGCCTATTATGAGAAACCTGTTGGCCAAACGGGTATTATCCGCTTGGGGTATTTCAAAACTCGGTGCCCGGATCAATGCGCAATTTGAAAAGCTGTTAAGTGAATCTAATTTAAAACAAACCGGCATTGATGGCAACCTTGTATTTTGGAATAACACGCAGAATCCGACTAATTATGCTGACTACAGGATAGCAACTAGCAGTGGTCAAAAACGAGATGCAGAAGATATCCCCGCAGAAGAAATTGGGAATGGGGTAAAAGATATTCTGAGCCACCAGGTTAGTTTGCCAATTGATGACCTGATCAGAGAAGCATCTAAACTATTTGGGTTTGCAAGATCGGGTGCCAATGTGGAGATTGCTATGCGTAAGGGGATTGCGAAAGCAATTGGTAATGGGTTTGTTTTGGAGAAGGATGGCCGAATTATAATTGCAGCAGGTTAAACTGTAGTATTCACTTGCAAGCGAAAATACAAAATAGTTACAGTGTTTCCTTGATTCCTTAATTCCTTGGCGGATCCGATTATATTTATCTGATAAAATTCAAATTTTGCATTATTGATAAAAGTTATTTTGTGATTTTTTTTCCTCTTCAATATTTCTCAAAATAACTTCATATCTATGCTTCTTATCATAGCTTACATATAGCCTTATAACTCCCTCGACTAATGCGATTGCTCACATAATATAAGATAGGATATTACTTGCTCTGCATAAGTAGAAAAGTAAATACAGAGTGCACCGATACCTGAAAAAACCTTCTAAGCTACTAAAGGGAAGTACCATAAAAACTATCAAATTGATTGGGGTGCGTATTTTGAAGATATTATTGACGTAACAAAAACAGCAGATGCTGATGTTGAAAATATCCCCTTCATTTTTTGGGAAAAATTGGGAAGTATATTCAATCAAAGCCTATTCATGGTTCACAAAAGACAAAGTGGATTGATGAAAATACACTTGAAGTTTACCTACAGCATATTTTAAATTACGAGTTTGAAAGATTGATACTTTTTTATGCAGATAGTATTAAAATAGTTAAGCCGAAAAGTGGCTGCTTCGATAAAGAATAGATTGCTAAATGCTAAATTGCATTTCACTTAGTGATAAAATAAAAAAATGATTACTTGATTTCTGCCATGCCTTTCTATCAATCTATTTATTTTTTTATTTTAGATTATCCATTCAACTGGCTGGTAGATTAAATGTAAATCATCAAAAGACCTCTTCACAAAGATCTACCATTTCCCTTCCCATCAAAGGCAGAATGCTACTTTCGTTTCCCTTATCAATCAATATTGTCGCAATCGAAGTATAATACCATGCCGTTTGCTCTTTGCTGGCATTAAACCTGCTCCACAATTTTTCACCTATTTTTTTGTGATCATAAACAATAGATCGAAGGTTGTCTAATTTATCGGCGCCGGAAACCAATAACTGATCGGTGTTTGCTTCGTATTGCAAAAAATGGACGGTATGTTCTTTTCTTGCCAACCAGGAACTTTCTTTTTCTATTGCTTTTTTTTCTAGTTTATCAAATTCTGTTGCGCCCCTGACAATTTGAGCTACATGCTTTCCAAATGTTGCTTCTACTTGTTCAATGGTTACTTCTGTATCCTCCACCACATCATGCAACAATGCCGCAGCCAATACTTCATCACTGCAATCGTTTTCTGCAACTAGCTTGCATACATTTAATAGGTGCGCCATATAAGGAATTTTTGTTCCTTTACGATGCTGATGTTGGTGATGCTCTGTAGCAAACACCAATGCCTTTGAAACTATACTCATTCTCAATAAATTTTAATTTAATTCGAAACAATGGAAATCCGGATGGTCATAAAAGATTCGCAGTAAATGTATCGTCTATGCCTGATATAACCTTGTATATATTTTTTCATTCCTTTCCCGAAAAAATAGCAACCCATCCGGATTAATTACTAACTCAGCTCCCAAGGGCTGTGTGATTAATTGTTCCTGAAAGGATTTTTTAAGTTTTTTCTTCAAAACTGGGCTAACATTAATTAGCTGGTCGAGTAGTGGACGGTAAATACCCGATGATCCCATTATAAAATACATTTTTACGGGAGCACCAGTTAGTAAAAGTTCTATAAACGAAAGAGCCGTTTTCTTTTGTTGGGCCATTATGATTTCAAAAATATTATCAATAAAAATTATCATTGCCGGAAACATAGCCATTGGGATTTTTGATTTCTTAATCAGCGTTGCCCTGTTTTTCTTTTCAATTATTAACGAGCTTACAAATTCATCGATTGAATTGATTTTGCCATCTTCAAAATCATTGTGATTAAATTCCATGAATAATGATTCTATGGGTACCAATGGTTTAATTAGCAATGTCATCCTCCTGCTTAAAGAAAGTGACAAATGAAGCTCGATTTCGTTTTGAACAATATTACCAATGAGCTGAATAAAAATATTTTGTAACTGCTTATCATTACTATGCGAAATGAATAAATGAGGAAGCCTCTCGAGGTCTATTATAAATTCTTCACCCGAACTTTGTTTTCCAATTACCAATGGTATATTCTCCATTGTGGTTAATTATCAATATTCATGAGGTGAAAATAATTATATCATACTCGTTTCAAAAATGAGTTATTTTTTTTCTTTATTAATCTGATAATGTGCCGTCGCCATTTTGAATAGCAATTCATTTTCCAAACCTGACATCCTCCTGGCCTTTTTTTTCGATTCTCTAAGTTGTAAAAGCCGCAAATACTGTAAATAGGAATTTTCTAAAACATTAAAATAGTCAACCATCTTTGCCCTTAAATTTTCAGCGTTGCACTTTCGTTTTTCAAAACTATCTTTTGATTCAATGGTGTCAATTATGTAAGAATTATCTTCTTCCTCTTTAAATTCACCATTTTCATCCTCTTTCATCGGCTTGTAGATCTTTAAAATAATTTCTCCTATTTTTAATGGTATACCAAACATATTTTCAATATTAATTATCACCGGACATTCTTCGTTGTGTTCGTTTAACTTTTCGGTTATGGCATTAATAACAAGTTCTCCATCTTCTTTTGCGGCTATTAGTAAATCAGTTAGCAATGAAAAATTGCAAAAATAGTCTACCCTTTTAAGGTTATGTTCCAGGGTATTGTCATAGTAACCAAAAATGGAAACATTATCGCAGTTAGTATTTTTTTCAAAGGCAACCTGTTGAACATAAATTTCGTCAATGTAATGATAGATTGGCTCGTACGCTTTACACATAGTTTAATTTTTGGAGATTGACTTTTATCTGCTTCGATTTAAAGAATTAATTGAATCAATTGTGGTAGTATTTCTTACCGGAGGTTCACTATTTTGAAGTTGGCGTTTTAAATGATTCCGGTAAAATAAATGTTTGCCATCTTCAATAAACGTTGTGGCTTTTAAATACCGGCTACCGTATTGTGTTGCCATTTCTTCAAGGCTATCTTTTTTAATGATGCGCTCATCACTTAAATAATTTGCCAGGTGCAACAGCAACTTTTTTTCCTGCAAAAGAATTTTTTCGGCCAACTTTTTTGCCCTTTCTAGCAGTAATTTTACTTCCTCATTGCATTCATATTTATTATCCAGCAAAGAATTTCGGTTGCCATGGCCTGGCAGGTCAATACAGGCAAGGGCTGCGCCCATACCATAATCCTTTATCAGTTTTGTAGCCAGTTCTGTGGCCCGCTCTATATCCTGTTCCGCACCACGGGTTATTTTATCTTCCCCAAAAATTAATTTCTCTGCCAATATTCCGCCCAGCAATTCAGCTATTTTTTTTATGCCTTCTTCTTTTGATAAATAGTTCCATTTATTTTTTATCACCACAAACCCAGCACTGTTAGAATCAGCGGAAGTTGAGCAAATATATTCCGGTAAAATTTTTGATGCAACCATTGAAATAATAGCATGACCTGTTTCATGCACTGCGGTTATCGCCTGCATATCATCTTTTTCCGGGGCCCTTAGTTTGGCCAGATTTAATTGAACAGGCATTTCAAGTTCATGTATTTTAAGGCCATCCTTATAAAATGTGTACCGCATATTGGGTTCAATAAAATCGAACAATAGTCTATCTGCTCCAAGCGACTTTATTATATTTTCAGAAAGAAGCGATGGAATTTTAGTGTTCACCATCTGGTAAATGGTACTATATAACGGTCTTGTTCCCTGTGTGGGATAAACCCCTTCCTGGTAAACAACCTCGCAAAAATGTTTGGTGAAAGCAAGACTGATTCCAAATTTCTCACAATAAACGGCAGAAGTTCTTTTTAATTCTAGTTTAATCAGTTGCTCAAATGTTCGCTGGCTGAATGCCGGATATATAATATGGTTATTACCAAGCCTGGCAATTTGTTCATTCTTAAAGCGTTTTTTTAAAGCCCCTTTAATGTGGTTGATATTGATTTCTTTTGATGCCTCATGAAAATCATCCGCATTAATATCCGGGTTAAAGCTGGAACTCATTTTGTAGGCATCATCCAGGTTACCAACAATAAATATTACAGTTTTGGTACAATCCACATTGATATTGCATTTTCCATATTCGAATATTTTTTCTATCAGCTCGATTGTTTCAGGGCCGTCAAGTGTTTCAATTAAATTCCTGAATTCAATAATTGACATTGTCTTTTTTGGATAGAATTTGTACAACGTCTTTACTTTATTTTTTGGCAGAAAGCTGTACCGGGTGGTTCCATTTTCCACAACTTTATGATAGCAGGTAGAATCATTAAGGCAAAATTCATCCTCGAAATCAGTTAGAAGTATTTCAAAAAAAGCCTCTTCATTTTGTACAACAAAGCCCTTTTCTACCACCACGCCTTCTTTGATGCAGGTATTTAACAGGTCTATAAGTTTAGCAATTTCCTCTAAATCACTTTCGCCTTCCCTGAAAGCTTCAAATTTTCCTGAATCCAACAAATCCCAAAGCACCCTTGAAAATGGATTATCTATTTCGCAATCATCTTCATTTTTGGTTTTGGCATACTGAAACTCATCCATCAATAACATATATGGCTTACCGCTATTATTGTTGAAAAGACCCCGTAATATATCTCTCATACTGCGGTAGTCTGTTTTTTTATCGCCCATATCGAAACGGAAAAGTTTTTTATCGTAATTGAGTAAGCTTGAAAGTCTTTTTACAAGGGCGGTTTTACCAACACCTGTCATTCCCCAAAGGTTAATGACTAAGGGACGTTCCTGAATTTCAGGAAATAGAAACCAGGTGGTTAGTGAATCAATCACGCTATCAATTACTGCGTTGATACCTATAAATTCGTTCTTAAGTATTTGCCTGGCATTGTGTAGCAGGGTTTGTTTTGCGGCGATTGTTTCCGCGGAATAGTTCATTTCTGTTATCATATTTTATATTTATGACTGCAACTTATACCATTGCCTTACCATGTATTTGTAATTAAAAAAATAGTTTTAAAATATGATTCAAAAAAACATTGGAATGTAGAAAGTGAATGTTTTTTAGGTTAACTTACAATTCATCACCCTTACTATGCCAGCAAATAAAAGTGCCTTGCTCAGGTACCGCATAATTGATGCCTGCCTTACCAACCGATTGCGGAAATATCCGGCGATGGAGTTTATCATTGAAAAAATTCAAGAACAGTTAGACACTACGCTATCCAATTCAATGTTTACAAAAGACCTTGAAAACATGCGGCGAATCTACAGCGCACCTATAGAATACAACCGTGTACAAAAAGGATATTGGTACACCGAGCCGGATTTTTCCATCAACAGTTTCCCCCTTTCACATGATGAAGTAGAGGCGCTTGACTTTTCGACTGCCCTTTTACAACAACTAAAACATACCCAATTATTCCATCATTTTGAAGCAGCCATCAATAAAGTAATTTACGGGTATCGTATCAGTAAGATCATAGGCAAATCGGAAACACAGCTGATACAAGTTGAAGAGCCTGTTAAGGATGAAGGAAGTAAATGGCTGGAAATTATTTTAAATGGAATTACCAATAAAAATTGTTTAAAGGTTTTATACCATGGCTTTGGCAGGTCGGAAAAAGAGCATGTATTTTCTCCTTACCTGCTAAAAGAATACCACAACCGCTGGTACACCGTTGGCTATTCTGCAACGGGTAAAAATATTTTAATACTTGCGCTAGACAGGATAAAGGAAATAAAGCTATCGAAAGAAAAATATATTATTGACAATGAATTTACCCCGGCAGCCTTTTTTGAATATTCTTTTGGTATAACCCAGGTACATGCTGCTAAAGCAGAAAAAGTAGAGTTATTTTTTACACCGCAGCAGTCACCCTACATTGAAAGCCAACCATTGCATCATTCCCAAAAGCTCTTATCCAATGATGAAAAAGGATTACATATTCAATTGAAGGTTTACATTACCCATGAGTTGATCATGTCCATATTGTCGTATGGCGCTGATGTAAAAGTATTGGCTCCTAAAAAATTGGTTAATGATATAAAATACCACATTGCTGAAATGGGGAAGATTTATATTTAGAAGAATTGGGTTGGTTGTAAATAGGTGGTAATTAGATTGATGAGCTTTGATAAAATAAAAGCCATGAATGATTTCAAGATAAGGCCAGATAGTTTAACAAAAAAAGATTTGAAAAATTTTATTTCTGAAAAAAGCCGAGCTGATGTACGGAATAGATTTTAATCGAATTTTTAAAAAACCACAACGACAATGTGATAATTCCGTTGGAGATTTTGATGAAGCTATTCCAAAAGGAGAAATCCAGATTTATAATTTTTCTTTTGAAATAGTAATGAATAATGCAGGGTGGCTGAAGAATGTGGCAATAAATAGGCAATTTAATTATGATTATATTTAACTGAATTATTTTATTTAATAAAACAAAATATAGATTATGAATATATTTAAGATTTTAGCAAGTGGCCACGGAAATGTAAGTGAAACCAACGTGAGTGCTTTTTTAGGCTACCTCCTAAATCCAAATGAGGATCATGGTTTGAAAGATGAATTTTTCAAAGAATTTCTCTATTTACTATTCGATAAAAAATTTAAACTTGCTCCATTATTTCCCCACAAAAAGAAAATAAATGATATTAGTATCAAAGATTTAATTGTTAACGAAGATATATTTGTTTCTGTAGAATATGAAAGGGCGATTGAAAGAGATTTTGAATGCAAAATTGAAACTGAAAACGATGATTTAAAACTATTTCTTAGTAATGAAAAACAAATTGTTGATATAGTTATAATTCTTTCTGTACCAGATAATCCGGTAAATAATCAAACAACCTTGATAAGGAGAACAATTCCTGTAGCAGCGGTTTTCATTGAAAATAAAACAGATGCAAAGCCCACCAAAGGACAAGTTCTGAAACAAGCTTTATACGGGCACGCATTTTTTAGAAGTAATAATGAATTAAGCACTATAAAAAATATTTACTCAATTTATTTAACTCCGACTGGGAATGCGTACAAAGATGAATGGGATAAATTTAAAGGAAAGACATTCGATTATAGATTGATTAAAGAAAATTTGGTCTTAGATTTAAACTTTGAAATTCAGGGCGAACAAATATTATGGAATGGTAGGAGTAAAGCCTCATCTTCAAATGAAAACATAATGGATTTAATTAATGGCTGTCAATCAAAACAAGAGTTTAAAACAAATAATAATACGGTAGTTGATATCCTCTCCAAAATATTAAACAAGGAAAATAATGGAGAAATAGACCCATGGCCTGATTCTACAAAGCAAACAATAAAAGCATTTTTGAATTTTATTAAGTCAGATTTTAGTTCAAAAAGTAAATCTGTCGCTTTTTTAAATATTGTTCATGATTGCACAAGATTTGAATTTTATGAACATTGCGTGCAAAATAAATTGCGTAGCCCTAGTGAATTAGGTACCTTAATTCAAATAGAAAATATAGTTATTAATATGCTGCAAGATAAAAATTTAACGGTTAGTTATACAAACGGGGACGTGCCAATGATGAGTTTTTATCCAGAAAATGGAACATATTTTTTCCGTTTTGAAGTTAGAGGCAATTATGAAATTAAAACATGGGGTAACCGGGATAATTTAAAAAATTTAAAAACTTTCATTATAAAAGATAAATTAGCTAGTGATGGTAGAATTGTACTCACCTCATTTAATAATGATTTGCATATTGATGAAACGATGATAATCGCAAATGAAAGTTTTAAACAGTTTATCGTTAAAAAATAAATAGCCTGCAATGACTAATCAATTCCTCTCTAAAATCAGAATTCAAGTTGGCATCCAATTGTTATACTAAATTTGAGTATGAGAAAAGGCTAGCCTGAAGTGATACAGATTAATTTTTGGAAATGCTTGCTGAGTGCGGTGCATTAGATAGCAAGTACACCATAATATTTAAAATACAAAACAAACCTGTTTATGAGCACCCCCCGCTACCTCACAAAATCCCGTTTTAAACTTGTGATGGAATGCCCTACCAAACTGTATTACACTAATAAGAAAACCACTTATTCGGATACAATTACCGAAGATAAATTTTTGATGGCATTGGCGGAAGGGGGGTTCCAGGTGGGCGAGCTTGTAAAGTTCATGTTTTGTAATGACCCGGCAGGAGAAAATATCACCATTAAAGAACTTGGGTACGATATTGCACTACAAACAACAAAGGACAGGTTAAATGTTGCCGGTAAAGTTGTTATTGCAGAAGCTGCTTTTTTAAATGAAAACTTTTTTATAAGGACAGATATAATTGTACAAGAGGGGAAGACGATTGATTTATATGAAGTAAAAGCAAAGTCGTGGGACAGTACTAAAAGTTTTTGGGGTTCACCAAAAAAAGATGCAAAACTCAATAACAATTGGTTGCCTTATCTGCAGGATGTTGCTTTCCAAAAATATGTATTGCAAAAAGCAATGCCGGGCTACACCATCAATGCTTTCCTTTTGATGGCTGATAAAGATGTAGTGAACGATATAGAAGGATTAAACCAATTTTTTAAAATAGTAAGGAGGGAAGATGGCAGGCCTGAAGTTAAAATAACAGAAGGCTTAACCAGGGCAAACTTGCCTGTTATTCCCTTAATTGCAAAAGGGGTAAACCAGGAATGTGAATGGATTTACAACAACACTGTAGAAATTTTTGACGGAAAAGAATTGGGCTTTGAAGAATTGATTATTGCTATGGCAGAAGCGTATAAAAACGATAAAAGGGTTTGGAGCGATTTGGGCAAAAAATGCAAGAACTGCCAGTTTAAACTTAAAACAGCAGATAGAATTTTATTAAGCGGGTTTAAAGAATGCTGGCAACAGCAAATAGGTCTGTCAGAACAGCAATTGGCAAAACCATTAAGCATGGAATTGTGGGGAGGAGGCGTTGGTTCAAGAAGTGTAGTAGGAGAACTTATTAAAAATAAAAAATATTTTCTGGCAGATTTAATTGCGGATGATTATGCCCCTAAAAATGCTAATGAAAATTTAAAGCAAGGGCTTAGTGCCTTAGAGCGAAGGAATTTACAAGTTGAAAAAGTAAGAAAAAATGAGGCTACTCCTTTTATAGATAAAGCAGGTTTACGTAAAGCCATGAGCGAAATAGAAGCACCCTACCATTTTATTGATTTTGAAACCAGCATGGTAGCACTCCCTTTTCACAAAGGGAGAAAACCTTATGAGGCCATTGCCTTTCAGTATTCCTATCACATTATGGAAGCAGACGGAAGCGTTCGCCACGAAAGTGAATATTTACAGCTCGATACCGGCTTTCCCAATTATGATTTTGTGAGGGCTTTAAAAAAAGACCTGCAAGGAAAACCGGGAACTATCTTCCGGTATCACAATCATGAGAATACTTACCTCGGTCATATTTATGACCAATTAAACCAAGAGAATGAAAATACAGTACCAGATAAAATAGAACTGCAAGAATTTATTCAAGATATTACCCATAGAGATAAGGAGTGGAAAGGTGATCGGGATATGCAGGATTTATACCAATGGGTTATTCGTTATTATTATTCCCCACATGCCAAAGGGTCCAATTCAATAAAGCAAATACTTCCGGCCGTTATTAATGATTCAGCTTTTGTAAAAGCAAAATATACTCAGCCTGTCTATGGTTCGGTTGAAATGCCCAGTAAAAATTTCACTGCACATACATGGATAACTGAAGTAAGTAAATACGATCCTTATAAAACGCTTCCTAAAATAATAGATGGTTTTGAAAATGACGAATTGGAAGAAGTGTGTGAAAAAATGACCACCAACATGGACGAGTTGAACAATGGAGGTGCAGCCATGACAGCTTATGCTTATCTGCAGTTTACAGATGTGCCTGCTGCGGAAAAGGAACGTATCCGGAAAGCACTGTTGCGTTATTGTGAATTAGATACCATGGCGATGGTGATGATCTGGGAATATTGGCGGGATATTTGTAAATAAATTGGCAAGTAAAGTTGTAACAATGTCATTGCATATATAAGACTAAAGCACATTTATCTTAATCAACTCCAAAATATCTGTGGCTGTTATCTCTTCATTTTTTACAATGCGCTTCTCAATATGCTTTAATGCCTTTTTGTTTTTACTCTTGTTATATAATTTGTATTGAAAAAGTGGTTCATCATCGGTTGGTTCAATACCCATTTCTTCCAGACCAACCTGGTATTCGTAAATTAAATAATTCAGGAAGTCAGCAGCATCAGAAAGCGTTAATTCTATTTCATACAAATCATCCTCAGGATCATCCTCAATTCTTAAAGGGCTAAAATTTACATTTCCAAAATACAAATCTGGCTCTTTCTTAGAAGTTGTGTTCAAAGTATAAGTAAGGTAATTATTAGATGTGCATTCCCATGTGATTTCAGCAAAGGAAACGGAATATAATTTCCCCAAATAATTCTTTTCATTTTTATCGTAAACATCATAAGGATTTAATGCAAACCATACTGTTCCAGCTTCGTCTGTCATGTTTAAGTTGTTTTTTTTAACTATTTAAAATCTTATTTTAAATAAAGTAAGTTATAGAATTTTATCATACCTCTTGCTAATCATTTTATCCTACCATCCAGTTATCCACATCAATAATTAATTGAGAAATTCTATCCTTATTCTCAATTCTGTGACCTTCATTTATTAAAATAATTTCGGCTTTACCTTTAAAAACTTGTTCAGTTTCCCGGTAATCAATAACATCATCTTTTGTACCTAATACCACCACTCGATGATAGCCAGGAATAATAGTAGTTTCATATTTTTTGTATGCGGCAACATTTTCAGCTGTTAATATCCTTTCCTCGCCAGAGTTAAAGTTTTTATTGAGTCCTATGTATTTTGCCAACGATATCCAGGGGTATAAAGACGGATTAACCAAAATGGATTTCAGACTGTATTCCTGGTTAAAATAATTGGCCCAAAATCCGCCTAATGAAGTCCCAACTAGGATAATATCGCCATCTACTTGCCTAGTTTCATTAATTGTTTCCCTTATTTTTTCATACGCTTTATCTGCTAATATATAATCGTAAGAAACACTGATTAAATCAGGAATTGTTTTACGGAGATTTTTAACCGTTCTTGAATCACCATCACTATTAAACCCGTGCAGATAAATTACTTTCATTTTATTTTTCTTTAAATTAAGGATGAATTATTTGACGCAATAAGGATAGATTAGAATTACTGCAATAAATCCTAATTGGTTTGATCTGGATTATTGTGAAATTACAACCTGCCTTTACCATCTATTTGTAATCAAATAAAAAAATAAAAATATTTTAAAGGTTGTTGTCGATGAATAATGAAAGTAATTTTTATTATTCTAACTTACTATAAATAATCTTATCCATGCCAACTAATAAGAATGCCCGACCGATTTACCATGTTATAGGTACCAGACTTGCAATTAACGAAAGAAAATTTTTGCAGGGTAAAAATATTTATTCAAATAAATAGCGGGATTGTAAACTTCTCCCAAACAAAAATCAGTTTGCAAATAGGTGGTAACATTGCCATGTTACTTTATGTTTCCGATTAAAAGAAAAAAGATAAATAATGAAAGTGATAAATGATGTTCATCAACAATTTGCAGAATACTTTCCTTCAGAAGTCCTGAAGCCATATTTGTACCTTTTATCCAAAAAACTAAGCGAAGGACATATCTGCGTGGATGTAAATAATATTGATAAATCAGAGTTGGCGTCAATAGGATACACCAGTGTTGTTAGTCAAAAAGAATTACAAAAGGAGCCGCTTGTTTCCAATGGAAGTAACAAAGCCCCCTTCATTTTATTAGATAGTCAGCTTTACCTGGAAAGGTATTTTAATTACGAAACTATCATCTTAAATCGGATCAAAGCTTTTATTGAAACTGAGAAAACACAAAACCCCGGGATGTTGGAAACTTTAAAACAACATACAGTTTTCATTAATGGGCTTTTCAAAAATACACTTCAAGATTCAGAGAGTAAAGAACAAAATATTAACTGGCCTTTGGCCGCAGCCATTACAGCTGTATTAAATTATTTTACCATCATAACAGGGGGACCAGGAACTGGCAAAACTACTACTGTTGCAAAAATATTATCTATCTTATTTACGCTCAAACCTGATTTAAAAGTTGCCCTTACTGCGCCTACTGGTAAAGCTGCAGCCCGAATGGCAGAATCGCTAAAAAATGCGTCATCTTTTGCAAACGAATTGATAAGGGCAAAGTTTGAAACACTGGAGCCATCCACTATCCATCGGTTGCTGGGAAATATAAAAAGCAGCCCTCATTTTAAACACAATGCTGAAAATACCTTGAACTATGATGTCGTCATCACCGATGAATCCTCCATGATTGATGTGGCGTTGTTTGCAAAATTATTAGATGCTGTTGGTCCAAATACAAAATTGATTCTTTTAGGCGATAAGGACCAGTTGGCTTCGGTTGAGGCGGGAAGTTTATTTGGAGATCTATGCCAGGCACAAACCAAATTAAATACGTTTAGTGAAGCGAGGGCCGAATTGATCAACTCATTTATAGAAAATACTACACAGCAAATCAGTGACAGTTATATCAATAGTATATCCGCCCATCCTTTGTTTGAACATATCATAGAGCTACGACGCAGTCATCGTTTTTCGGATAACAAGGGTATTGGTAAATTCAGTAAAGCGATTATTCATAATAAGGTAGATGCTATTAAAGAATTTTTTTCTAATAGCGATGAGCAGGTATTGATAGATACTAATTATTCCGAAAAAATATTTGACAATTTTATTGCTGGATATCAAGAGTACATTAACGAAAAAGATACATCAATTGCCTTAAAAAAAATGAATCATTTAAGAGTGCTTTGTGCTGTCAGGGAAGGAGAGAGAGGTTTGTATGCAATCAATAAAAAAATAGAAAAATACCTGCAGCAAAAAAAACTCATTCATCTCACCGGCGACTTTTATGTAAACAGGCCAATAATGGTTACCGGCAATAATAAAGAATTACAACTTTTTAATGGTGATATTGGCATCATACGGCCAGATGAAAAGGGAGTAGTAAAAGCTTGGTTTGAAACTGGCAAAGGCGAGTTAAGGGCTGTGCTACCCGGATATATATCAAATGCTGAAACGGTATATGCCATGACTATCCATAAAAGCCAGGGATCAGAGTTTGACCAGGTTTTAGTGAGCCTGCCAAAAGGTGACGATATTCAGATTCTTACCAGGGAGCTTTTGTATACTGCAGTTACCAGGGCAAAGCAAAAAGTGATTGTTCAGGGTAGTGAAGCGTTAATATTGAAAACATCCAGGGCATTTGTAGAAAGGGGCTCGGGTATCATTAATCGATTAAATCAAGGATAAAGGATTAAAAATAAAAATTAAGCGATCATGGCATTTCAATTAAAGGTTTCTAATTCTTTGGAGCAATTAGCCGCAAAACTTTGCATCGATTTACAATCAACGCCCCAGGATGTCTTTCAACCCATATACATCATCACCCAGACAGAGGGTATGAACAACTGGCTGAAAATACAAATGGCGGACAGAATTGGCATTGCGGCAAACTGCCAATATTTAAAACCCAACGACCTTATCAATAAAATTTATTATTTATCGGGGGGAGCTTTTTCACAAACACTATCAGTAGAAAGCCTTAACTGGCTGTTGTTTAAATTACTGGGAGAGGATGCTTTTATAAAAAAGTATCCATCTATATCGGGCTACTATTTTAATGGAGAACCTGACAATGATGTAAAGAGAATGGCATTGGCTGAAAAAATTTCCGACCTTTTTGACCAATACCAAATTTATCGTCCTGAAATGATCCAGCGTTGGAACGATGATTTACCCGGTAATACAGAAGATGATGAATGGCAGAATGAACTGTGGGTAAATGCAAAAATAATAACTGAAAAAAAATTCCCCGATAAAACATTAATTGGAAAGGCAATTGAGCATGCTTTGGAGAACCCTGATAATGTAGAAAGATTACAAAAAAAAATGCCGGTAATTTATTTGTTTGGAATTAGTTTAATCACTGAATATCATTTGCAGATATTTCAGGAACTGGCTAAATATATTGACATAGAATTTCTGCTTCTCAACCCTGCACCATCTGTTTACTGGTTTGAGGATAAAAGCGAAAAGCAATTGTCCTTTTTAAAAAAAATTGGCAAGATCGACAATAGCGCAACTAATCTCGGTAATCCATTGCTTACAAGTTGGGGAAGGATAATCCAGGATACTTTTTCAATGTTGTTTAAAAATGATGATCTTATCAATGCTTATGATGAAATAGGCTCAATAGAGCCACTTCAGGATAGTCTTTTGCATAAAATTCAGTACGCTGTTTTTCAAAATGAAATTACCAGCGGTGAAACACGGTTCACTCAAAAGGAAATTCAGGATGGCTCGATTATCATTAATTCCTGCTACAGCCCTGCACGGGAAGTGGAAGTTCTTTATAACTACCTTGTTCATTTGGTAGATAAAAAAGATGAGAAGTTATCACCCCGGGATATTGTAGTGATGGTAAGCGACATCAACCTCTATGCTTCCTACATTAAGGCAATTTTTAACAATGCAACTTACAAGTTTAATTACACCATTGCCGATGAAAGCTTTGCTTCCTCGGATAGTATCTCCAACGCCTTGCATGCAGTTCTATCCATCACAGAAGACAATTTTACCGCTGAAGAAGTCATCGGGTTATTGGATTCTTCGTTTATCCGTAAAAGGTTTCAAATAACAGACCTCACCCTAATAAGAAATGTTCTTAACGAAGCAAACATCAGGTTTGGCATCGATGGCAATAAGGAAGATGATTCAGTTTACATCAGCTGGAACTACGGATTAAAGCGTATTATGTATGGCATTTGCATGGGAGGAAGTGAGGAATTTGGCAACGGGCCCGATAGCTTTTACCCCGTGGATATGCTGGAAGGAAGTACTGCCCATGAAATAATTCGGTTTGTTCATTTTGCAGAACAACTAATGACTTCAATAAAAGAAAGAAAGCAGGCAAAAACAATTGCAGGATGGGTGGAATATGTAGATTGGGTATTGCACAGTTTTATTTGCAAAGTAGAAGAAACTACCGATGAAGATTATACTTTGTTATTGAATCAGCTGGAAAATTATAATTCCATTACCGAGCTATTTGAAGAAGAAGTGAATTATGAAGTTTTTATGCATAGCTTTTTAGCAACCCTTACTGGTGCTACCAGGAAGAATTCCTTTGCGGTTGCTGGTATCACCTTCTGTTCGCTGATACCAATGCGGAGTATTCCTTTTAAGGTAGTAGCATTGCTGGGCCTCAACTTCGATAAATTTCCCCGTAAGGAAAACAGCCTTGGTTTTAACCTGATGGAAAAAGAAAAAAGAAAAGGAGACCGTAATGTAAAGGAAAATGATAAACACCTTTTTTTAGAGACTGTTCTATCAGCAAAAAAATATTTATACATTAGTTTTATAGGCCAGAGCGTAAAAGATAATTCCAATATTCCTCCTTCTACACTGGTTGATGAATTGGTTGATTATATTGCAACGAGTGCCATTGAACCCAAACTAGTTCGTGAGGCTTTAATTACCCGCCAGCCATTACATGGATTTAGTCAGAAGTATGCGGCCGGAAATTCGCGTTTGTATAGTTATCTTGGGTCATCTACATCAACCATTAAAATCATCTCGGACGACCAAATTGCCGAAGGACGCAGTTTTGCTGAAGTCTCATTAGATAGCTTAATCAGTTTTTTAAAAAATCCATTTAAAGGCTATTACAATAAAGTGCTAGGTATCTATTATAATGACGATGAAATTTCTTTAAGAGATACTGAAATTTTCGAATTGGATCATTTGCAAAAATGGAGTTTAAAAAACCGTTTATTAACTATTGGCGACAATGGGGAAAAAGATCGTTTAAAAACCATGCTTGTAAAAACAGGTGACTTACCCTTAAAAAATATGGCTGAGGTGGAACTTCAAAACGTGGAAACAGATGTTATTCCCGTAAGAATATTATTTCGGGATTTAATTGAAGATGGTGTAGAACGGAAAATATCCTTCGATATCGAATTGGATAATTATCGGTTAGTAGGTAATGTTAATGGTATTTATGATGATGATAAACTGGTGGTTGTTTCCTGGTCAAAACGGGAAACCAAATATCTATTGGAGGCTTATATCCGATATCTCGCTTTGCGTGCATCGGGAAATGAAGAGGTAAAACTTTATTTTATTTCCTGTATAAATGAAAGCGTGTTTGAAGCTGTTGAAATTAGTAAGGAAAAAGCATGCATGAGATTAAAAGCCCTGCTGGATCTTTATGTTCAGGGCCACAAAAAAATATTATCCTTTGACCCTGACTTTGAAATCAGGCCTTCAGATGTTAATGTTCTGGATGACAAGCTTTTCCAAAAAGCACTTAAAGCTAAATTTCATAATTATAACTATCCCTGTACGGATACTTACATGAACAAAGAATACGCTAATGAATTCTTTCATGCAGATAGCATCATCGAGGAATTTAAATCTGTTGCGGAAGAATTACTAATTCCCCTGGAAGAACTTTTCCCGGAATATTACAAATAACTAAAGAATCAAAATAGCATGGCAAGTCAAAATAAATTTGAAGATTTTAAAGCATCGATGGTTCCATTAAAGGGGAGCAATTTAATCGAAGCAAGTGCGGGCACTGGAAAGACTTATTCTATAGCCATCCTTGTTTTAAGACTCATTCTTGAAAAGCGATTTTCTATTAAGGAAATATTGATGGTTACCTTTACCAAGGCTGCTGTAGCTGAACTGGAAGAGCGCATCAGGCTGTTTATCCGTAGCGCATACCATGTAAGTAACAATGAAATTATTGATGATGTAATGATATCAACCTTGGTCAATCAATCCATTGAAATAAGTGGCAGGGAAGAAGTGTCCAGCTTGCTAAGAAATGCAGTAATATATCTGGATGAAACAGCGGTACTGACCATTCATAGTTTTTGTCAGCAAACATTAAATGAATTTGCCTTTGAAACCAACCAGTTATTTGGTGCTCAATTATTACAGGATACTTCAGCAATTATAGAATCCGAAGTCAATAAATTTTGGCGCAAACACATTACCTCTATTCCTGTTGAATTGTTGTCTACAATAGGGGATAGCCTTTCCCGCAATGATATCACCGGTATTGTAAGAAATCATCTCGATGGCAAACGCTATCATGAATATGATCCTTTAAAAGCAACTATTGGAGAGAAAGAATTCTATGTAGGAATTATAGAGGAGACTAAAGTATTGACGGCCCAGTACGAAAAATTACAATCATCGCTAGTGCAGTTTATTGCCGGTAACAGTGAGCGATTGAAAGTAATAAGTGAAGCAAACAGGTATGCAAAAAAATCACTTCTTGGTTTAGTTGATAGACCAGAAGAATTTCTTGATGCTATCGTTGCAAAAAGGGGGTCAGGTTATATTACTGAACTATTTAGTGATATATTAGAAAAGTATGAGGATTGTGAGCAAGTAAACAATGAAAAGGCTGAGGCTATTCAAAAATGTCTTAATCAGATTTATTACATAGCCATTTTCGAAGTAGCAGCCGGCGTAAAAAAATATAAACTGCATAATAACCAACTTTCTTTTGATGATTTGATTGGGAATCTATACACTGCCCTTGTTGATAAAGAGAACTCCAAACTGGTAAATTCTTTACAAAATAAATTCAAAGCCGTTTTTATAGACGAGTTCCAGGATACAGACCGTTTGCAATATGAAATTTTTAAAACAGCCTTTGGTTCAGGAACTGTTTTGTTTTACATCGGCGATCCCAAGCAATCCATCTATGCCTGGCGAAAGGCTGATATCTCCACCTATTTTAAAGCATACAACGATGTTGTAACATGCTATGGTATGAATGAAAATTACAGATCTTCTGAATCATTTATTAGAGCAATGAATTCGTTCTTTCAGCCTGCGCCAGATTTTGATACGTTTCATTTTCCAGCCGATGAACAGGCTATAACCTATATCCCAGTTAATTCCCCTGCTATCAATACGAAGGGGCGATTAAACCTTAAGGGTGACGAGTGTGTTCCGATTACCATAAATAATCAACCAAATAAAGATTCAATAGTTGAAACTGTTACAGCGCAGGTCATTGAACTTTTATCAAATAAGGATTTCTGTATTTCTAAAAATGATAAAGAACGTAACCTTAAACCATCGGATATTGGCATATTGGTAAGGTCAAACAACGAAGGCAATGATATTAAAAACGGGTTAGCAAAATACGGTATTCCGGCAGTTACGATTGGTGATGCCAAAGTATTGGAATCTGAAGAAGCAATTGCTGTAATGTATATACTGGAAGCTATGATAGACATCACCAGGTGTAATATAAACAGGGCCCTCTTGTGTTCGTTTACCGGTTACACTGTTCAGCATATATTATCACTGGATGATGAAACAGCCATTGAATTATTTAAGAAATACAAAACAAACTGGGACGAAGATGGAATTTATACAGCCCTGGTTGCTTTCATTGCTGATTTTGGAGTTCAACAAATATTATTGCAAAACAATTCAGAAAACGGGGAACGAATCATTACCAATCTTTACCAGTTGGTGGAGTTATTGTATAAAATTCAGACTACTAAAAGGTTGTCTCCTCTTGAGTTAATTGATTGGCTAAAACGTGGTATAGAACGCCATGACGCTGAAGGAGATGAATACGAACAAAGAATAGAAAATGATGAAGAATGTATAAAAATTGTTACCATACACAAGAGCAAGGGACTCGAATACAATATTATTATTGCTCCCTTCCTCGATTTTGCGGAAAGAAAAAATGATGCGTTTAGCTGTTACAGAAATGAAAACGGCGAATACATTAATATAAAAAGGGATCAATTATCACAAGAACAGGCTGTAATTTATTCGCAACAAGCAGAACAGGAAAATCGAAGGTTGTTGTATGTTGCCATTACCAGGGCAGTTTACAAATGTTTTATTTATAAAAACATGGCTAGTTACTATAATCAATCAACACTTTCTTTTTTTACCAGCGCTTTGCAAAATGTAGATCCATTGTTAATTAGAATTGAGCAAGCTCCAAATATTCTACCCGGTTATTATTATAAAGCAACTTTACCAATCAAACAGAAAGTTGTAGAAGAACCTGTTCAATTTAATCTGTTGCAAAAAAACTGGAGCCGCATGAGTTATACTATGCTCTCTGCCGAAATGGAAAAGCGTTCCAAAACCTTTTCCGGCGTAAACCGGGACGAATATGACCATTTTATTTTCAACCAACTGGTAAAAGGAAATAAGACAGGGAATATGTTGCATTATATTTTTGAAAATATTCATTTCACCAATAATGAAAGATGGCAGACAGTTATTGATACTGCCATAAAACGGTTTACCCCTGCGTACAAAGCAGCATATGAGCCAAAGTTGGTTGAGATGTTATCTCATGTATTAAATGCCGATATCAGGGTAGGCGAGACTACATTCCATCTTGCAGAAATAGGAAATGATCAACGTATTCATGAGTTTGAATTTGATTTTCCTGTGGATGTTTTTCAGCCCGCTATTTTACAAACTTTGAGTAACGAAAAAATTTCGATCAATGTAAAAGACCGTTACGAATTAGAAGGTATCATGAATGGAAAGATTGACATGCTGTTTGAATATCAGGGAAAATATTTTGTGCTGGATTGGAAGTCAACTTTCCTTGGTGATAGTTTGGAGCAATACAAGGAACAGTCGTTAGAGGAAGCAATGAATGAGAATAATTACCATCTTCAATACCTTATCTATACACTTGCAACCAAAAAATACTTAGAGAGCCGTTTACCAAAATTTGATTATGAAAAAGATTTTGGAGGGGTGTTGTATTTATTTGTACGCGGTATGAGAAAGGGAACGGATAGTGGAATTTTTAATTGTAAACCTACTTTGGAGCAGATTAATGTATTGGGTGAATTGCTATCTAAAACGACTTTATCAGAATTGGCCTAGTGTGTATATTTTTGACTGTTAATAATTGCTAAGCCCGTTGGCTAACATGGGATATCCTTTCAAATGGCATTTGTTTCGAAACGGAAATTTTTATTAAAAATAAGGTTACAGTGATTTAGTTAAAGCTTTATAGAAAATTTGGTCACATCATAACAGACGATGATTTAGAGAAAAGTTAACTTTTAGTTTCCGACGTTTTCATTACCCGGCGAATTTTTAATAAAATGCGAAGGTGAGAAATTCGGGGCGTTTTTATTTAACTCTTTTATCAATTTTTTATTCTCGTCACTAGTGTAAATAGCTTTTCTTTCTGGAATTATTATGCCATGTAACTGAGCCCGAAGATCATCCCATCTTTCTGTCAATACATTCCAATTTTGTTCATCGTAAGTATTTTTAAATATCACCGGCCTGATTTCTATGCGAGGTATACCTTCTACCTCTCCAAAATATTCCTTGATCATTTCTGACCATAAGCTGCCCAATCGGTCCACTCTTCCAATTTGTTGTTCAGCTACACCTGGATTCCATTCGGGGTGCAACATTATCACTGTTTTACAGGCCTTATGCAAATTTAATCCCTCTCTGCCCACTTTTGATTGCGCTACCAAAACAAATGGAAAGCTACCTGGGCGATTAAATGCTGATTGCATTAACCTGCGGACATGATGCTTTGTTTCGCCGAACATAAATCTTGCAAACCTTGCTGATTGTGTACCATATTCTTCTTTAAGTCGCTCATTAATAGTTTCTAAAATCTCTTCTGCCTTTCCTATTCCAATATCCTCATTTGAGTCAGCGTCGCTATCTGTCATATCCATAATCAATTCTTCATATTTTCCCCAAAATTCAACTGGATCCGGTTTAACTTTATTAAGTACTTCTGTACCAAATAAATGTTCGTAACATGCACGGGAAATATGGATAAAAACCTCATCATATTTTGTTAAATCATTCTCAATCATTTCAAGCAGGCGGAATGGAATACCTCTGGTGCCAATTTCCTTTAACCGGAATCCCTCTCTTAAACTTTTCAAAAATCCTTTCCTGAATTTTTTTCGAGAGGCTTCAATTTTATTCTCATTCTTGTGCAAGGCATTCTTTATTTTATTTATATCCCATGTTTTCTGCAGTTCATCTTTAAGCTGTATTAATGCATGCTTTACAGCCATTTCCTCTTCTTTTCGTATAGTATATTGTGGCCAATTTTTTCCTTCATCTAAACGCCTGATCATTTCCCGGGAATTAAGCAATAAAACCAATGCTTTCATAGGTTTCGTAAACTTGCCAAATACAAGTACTTTACTGTTATGTTTTGTATAATCATCTTCTATACATTTGATAGCCGTTAAAATTGCAGGGTGTTGAAATAGATGATTCCCCTTTTGGGGCACAGCATTGATTATCATTCTTTTCCAGAATTCTTTACGCTCCTTCTTTTTTCTTGTATGCTCATTATTATTTGTGTCGACATGATCTGGTATTTCCATTTCTTTAAGTGTCTTTAGACCTTCCTTATCGGAAACATCAACAGTTGATCTGTCAAGCCATGTGCCAATTCCGTGGCCATTTGCCAAAGTCAAACGGAATCTTTTTGCCGAGGGGTCTTCTTTAATTACAGAAGCAAAAGAAAGTGATTCTGCCCCACAAATTGCTTTGCGCCATGATTCGGGGAAATCTTTTTGCAGGGGATCGATTAATATTTCTTTCTCTATTCGGTATTGATAATATGGCAGATTTGATTTTTTCGTAAATTCAATTACACCAGGATCTTCCCGCTTATCCCGACGTATAAGGTATTTCTGAAGTGTTTTCTCAAAACTTTTGGATGATATTTTAAATTTATCACGGTCCTCATTATTAAACTTCCAAGACTCTCTTACCTTTTCAACAGCCTTAGCATATTGCTTAATGATTTCCTGTATTGCTTCTTCTTCGCCATCAATACCAATTCGACGTAATGTACTTAACCAGTCTTCTAATTCCAATTCCACTGGTGTTGCAGTCAACCCTAATACTCTGTGATTTTTTTCTCTGCAAATTATATTGTCAAGCATTTTGGATAATCCACTATCTGCTCCCCTGTTTTTATGTGCCTCATCAATTATAATTAAGTCAAATATTCCCATCCCCAAACCAACGCAGGTTTTTAAATGGTTTCTCAACTCTTCTCCTTTAGTATTGGTATAACTGCTTCCTCTAAAAATATCTTCGCTCCACATCAAATTATAAAGACTGTCTAGTTTTAATCTTGCCGGATTGCTTTTATCTTTTGGAATAGCAGCAACTATTTTTTTTGCTATATTTTCGATTTCGTAATTACTATAGATTGAACTCCATTTTATATAATTTTTAGGAATACGTCGCTTTTCTTTTCGCAACCATGCATACATTTCTGGCAGTAATGCAAAACGCCAGGATCTTGAGTTTTCCTTATGTTGCCAATTAGAAAATAAATGAGATATTAAAAGGATCGATTCTCCATACCAACCTGACTCCGGCCAATTATCAATAAAACTATTCAGACTACGTATGGGGTCAGGAAGGTTAAGTATTTTTCCTAATCTAAATTCTTCCTTCCATTGGTAACCCAACCCTGCAGGAATTAATACAGCAACCCTTCCTCCAGCTTCAGTTACTGCTTTTGCAAGGGCAACAGCAATCCTGGTCTTCCCCATTCCAACTTCATCCGCTATGATCATTCCATTCTTGGTTATATTCTTAGAGATAGCCAGGATAGATTTTTGCTGGCCTTCATTTAACCATTTATCTTTTTTTGATTCGTTTCTGATCCTTTCCAGGTTTTCCGCAACAACATCCCAACCCAAAAAATTTGATTTGATCTTTTCACTCATAAGTTTTTCAGGTTTGATAGATTTAAGGATTTTTCTATTTTATCTAAAACCATCTCATAATATTGGCCCTCGCCAGTGCTATTATCCTTTGCATATTCCGGCCTGAATGATTCTTCTCTTAAAGGACTTAACGGATTTAAATTCATCTGATTAAATAATTCATATATTTTGCTATCCCTGGTTTGAAAAAGACATTGTTCTAACCGGTTGCACCATATCTGCCAATCTCTTTGTGCAATTCCTGTTTGTTTGTCTGCAATTTTTTCAACGAGTTCCATCATTTTGCGAATAGGATAAGATTGAGTTCTTACACTTCTTCTTATTAAATCAGCATCATTTTGAAAATCATCAATTTCCAGGGATTCAGTATCTTCCTCATCATCTTCATTTCCCATAAATTCAGGATAACCATCCAATTGCCACCAAGCTTCATCAAGCTCCAATGTGTTTAATTGTTTACCCGCAATCCTGCCAAATGAGTCAATAACAGGAACAAGACAATCGAATTTAAGATCCGGCCCCCATTTTACTTTCACAATTGAAGGCTGGCTAAAATTCCAAATCCAATTCCCATCCATGTTTTTTGAACAAGAAAGATTTTCAGGATTTATTAGCTCGTATTCAACTTCACAACTTTCACCCGGTTCAAGTACATTTTCTGCATCATCTTTTTCAATCCAATTAAACCAACTTACAGGTGCTGCTTTATAATCTTCATCCCTGTCAGCCATATCTTCACCCGCATGTAAATCAGCTTTTAAAAGGATAGCTGAATCACTATCCCAATTCATAGGTAAGATTTTATCGACACATTCCTCAGGTCTCACCCCTTTTACATATTGCCAGAATAAACTACCAGGTGAGAGAACGATTCCAACTTCCAGGTTCCCTTTAATTAAAGACATTTTGTTTGTAAATCCTGCTTCTGTTAAATTGCCTGAACCTAAATACAGCCATCCACTACTGCATGTATTAGAGCCTTCCCGTTGATTTGCACTAAAAATAAATTTTGCATGCAGTTCCCTTTTCCTATCGAGTGGATCTATTGCTTCCCTCACTGTCCAACGATTTTCATTTAGATTCCCGATTGAATTTGCAATAGCCTGGCAAGCTTTTGAATTTACGAAAATTTCTTTTTCCGGATTCTTGGTCAATAAATATTCATCTTGCAATGAATGGAGTATTTTATGAATAACAGAGGGCACTTTACCGAAAGCTTGTAGCTTTTGATAAAACCCTGATCCTAAAGCCAGGTAATTACGGGCATTGTCACTGCCCGTTTTTTTAATAAGTTCCGGCAGTTGATCCAGTAATGAATAATTCCTGTTATCAAACAACCTGGAAACGCATCCTTTGGGTTTGGAGATAGAACTTAGTATCTGTTCAAATGTGTTACAAGAAATATAAGTTTCCTTATCCCTATTTGCAGTTAAAATTGAATGTGGAAAATAATTTCTTAGTTCTTTCATAAAATCCCATGCAGCAAGTATATCAGCACGTATTTGCTTTTTTTCATATTCTGCTGATGTAAAATCGTTTGAAATTAAATCCAGGCAACATACCAGATCAAGACTTTCAGATAAAGTCTGACAAGTCCAGTTTCCGGTTGATACCAACAAACGCAAAAAAGATTTCCTGGGATTTTCAATGCTTTTAAAATGCAATAGCGCCAGTTTTGCATGCAATAATCTAAAAGGTTGAACTTTATTTATATCCCTTCCAAGATGATAAACACCCGGTACATGAACCATTGATATTTGAGGATTTCCCTTATCCAGCATCAAGATGATATTTATAAGACCATCTCTTGACCTGATATTTTTTGTTTTACCCGTGAACCGCTCCATAGCAAGATTTAAAAAATCTGTATCGGCACTATAGCCACATATCCAGCCAAAAATGCCTGTATAATTTTCAGGAGGCTCAAAATACTGAACCAGTGAAAGTGGCCGGAATTGATCGGATGGTATTTTTTTTAAAGCCATTTATTGAGATTCCCTTTTAAATCCTGGTTGAGATAAAACATGTTTTGTACTCTTGATGAAATGTATTCAGGTAATTTAAGAATACCCGAATCAGGCAATTCATCTTCTTCATCCTCTGAAATGTTCCTGTTACTTATGCCCTCTCCCTTGAATGCAGGTCCCGGCACTACTATTTCGCCTTTGAGTTTAAGGCCCAAGCCATCACGTTCAATCAATTTTCGAATGCTGATTTCATTATCTATACATTCACGGCAGAAGCCTGTAGCTTCTTTATCAGGTGTTGGATCATACTTCAAATCCAAAAATAGCTCTGCTGCTTTCGCCAAGTCCGTTTGCTCTTTTCGTAATTCTTTATTAGCCTCTATTAAACTTATCCTATTTACATTCCTTTTGCTGATATTTCTTTCCAGTTCATCTAATAATTCCAAAGCTATTTTACGGGTCTTGAAAAAAAATGCCCCTGCCTTTAAATCAGCCCAATGATCTTCATCAATACAGACCGGCTTGTTCTTCCAACCTACATGCCCTCTATTTAATAAATAATCCATGTCCATCCAGCTTAAAATGGCTTTACACCTGCTGGCAGAATTTATATTTTTCTGGTTTGTTATGAAATTTTTAAGCAAAGCCCTGCTGCCGAGATCCAGCTTTTCAAGAGGAGATAATAACATCCTGAATTTATCATTATTTTTAAGTGCAGCATCAGAAATGGACTCCTTAATCCATAAAATCAAAGAATCAATTATTCCATTACGCCTGTAAATTTCAGGATACTGTTCTGAGATCCGATTTACAAGTACATTTCCCTCTTCAGTAAGTTTAAATGAATTAAAACGTATGGAATCAGTATTAACTAATCCAAGAGAAGGCAAGACCTGGACAATTCCCATTCGCATAGGTTGCGTGACATAGAACCTGGGCTTTCTTACTTTTGAAAATGAAATATCTGTGGTTCCTTTTAATTTGTTACTACCTTTTAAACGGGGGTCTTTTTTCCATTGATTATTTTCAAAGCTGAGCCAACATGCAATTGCCTCAATTGCATTTGCAGTTTCAATATTTTTTAATTTATTCCTTTCATGGCGTCCTTTTTCTGCAACTGCCAATCCAAGCGCCGCTAAATATATTTGTTTGCCATACCAAACATTACCCATACCCGGTACAGCCAGGTTATTGAATTTGCGAACTGCGGCTCCCAATTCAAGTGTTCGGGTCCGGCGAATTGAACCAGTACTTTCTGGACCCAACAAACCCCAATAAGATAAGGAAGATGAATTCATTCTATAGAAATTTATAAGGTTAATGCTGACAAACTTAAGCCCTCAACATCCGCTTAATGGTATCCTGCATGGCGTGCTTAAATCCGTCATCTTGCGAAATCAACCGGTAAAGGTCAAGCTCATTTTTGCGTTGTTTTCCCATTACTTCATCAAAGATTTTACTGAATGCAATATCTCTGTTTTGCAGGTCCTTATTTTCAGCATACTTTTCTTTGAAGTCATTATGCTCTTTCATTTTTTGTGCAAGGTTTACAAATTTTGCCCGTTGCTCGTCTGGCGTTGCTTCCCAGCCCTGGAACCAGCGTTCGTTAAAGCTTTTAATAATTAAATCCAATTCATCCTTTTCAGATTCGCCACCATGTGCACCTCTCGGATTGGGATTTTGTGGGTCAACTTCGGTTTCTGTTGCATCAAGCCCAATGCTGGTGTTGAGCTTTACTCTTTCCAAGCCATAGGTGGAAAGGTCAACGGAATTTAACAAGCCATCCAAGGCGTCTTTATCTGCATCTTTAATGATGAGTTTAGGAATTAGGAATTTCAAAAACCAAAATAGCTTTTCCCAGACTGGCACTTCATAAGGCATGATGGATGCCATCTGCCCATAAATTTTAACGAAGTGTTTCGCTTTTATTTTATAGTCTGCCTTTGCTTTCTCTTCTAATTCCAAAGTAGTATTAAAACGTTCTGCTGCGATATCAATAATTGGGCTTAACTCCTGGGCATTAACACCTTTAAAGTATTTGGCTACAAAATCTTCTACCTCACTCCATTCATAGCCACCTGCATCATCCAAATGGGATTTTAATTCGTGCAGCACATTGATGTCTGTGGCTTTGCTTAAGGAGGTAGCGGTATAAAATGGGTCGAAGGATTTCTTTATGTCTTCAGTGGCATTGTAAAAATCGAGGATGAATAAATCTTCGGTCTTCTTTCCCAGTTTGTCTGAAGAACGATTTAATCTTGATAAGGCTTGCACTGCTATTACACCTTGTAGTTTCTTGTCAACATACATGGCGGTTAATTTGGGCTGGTCATAACCGGTAAGGTATTTATTGGCCACCACTAAAATGCGGTATTCATCCATGTCCACATACCGAGCAATCTTGTCGCTGATATAACCAGGGTCTGTTGGTTTGGCGGTATCTAAATGAGCAGGAAAATCATTGATGGAATCTTCGGTGTATTCAATTCCTTTTATTTTTTTTACTCCTGAAAAAGCAATGGCTATTCTAAATGGATTTCCTCTTTCTTCCAGCAATGTTTTAAATGCATAATAGTAATTAATGGCAGATTCAATGCTTTGTGATGCAACAATTGCCTTGGCTTTTCCTTTTAACTTTTTGGTATTGACCAATTTGGTTACAAAGTGCTCGAGCATGATGTCTGCCTTGGTTGCAATGGTTTGTTTGTTCTGCTCTACATAGGTCCTTAATTTCTTTTGTGCCTTAACGGTATCAAACAAAGGGTTTTCCTGTATTGACTTTTCTATTTCGTAGTAACTTTTATAGGTGGTATAGTTAGCCAGTACATCCAAAATAAATCCTTCTTCAATGGCTTGTTTCATGGAATACAAATGGAAGGGTTTGAACTTTCCATCTGCTTGTTGTACGCCAAAGCGTTCCAGTGTATTGTTCTTTGGTGTAGCCGTAAATGCCAAATACGAAGCGTTGCCCCGCATTTTACGAGAACGCACGGCTTCCAATATTTTGTCTTGTGGGTCTTGTTCTTCTTCCTCTTCAGTTTCTTCGGAAGTATTGCCCATGGCCTGGTTCATTTTGCCAGCTGCTGTGCCGCTTTGGCTGCTGTGAGCTTCATCAATAATTACCGCAAATCGCTTATCACTTAAATCGGCTATGCCATCTACGATAAAGGGGAATTTTTGAATGGTAGTAATGATTATTTTCTTACCACTTTCTAAACTTTCTTTCAGCTCTTTGGATGAATAAGCAGGCGCAACAATATTTTTTACTTCTGAAAATTCTCTGATGTTTTCCCGAAGCTGTTTGTCCAGCAATCTTCTGTCTGTTACCACAATCACGGAATCAAACAAAGGATTGGAAATGCCTTTACTGCCTGGAATGGTATCACTCTCAGGATAGGTTTCTATTAACTGGTAGGCAGCCCAAGTAATGGAATTGGATTTACCGGACCCTGCTGAATGCTGAATTAAATAAGTTTGACCAACGCCTTTTTTACTGGCATCTGCAATGAGTTTTCGTACCACATCCAATTGGTGGTAACGGGGAAAATACAAAGTCTTTTTGTTAAGCGGATCAGTATCTTTTCCATCAAAACGAACAAAATGCTGAATGATGTTGGCAACACTCTGCTTGGTAAATATATCCTCCCATAAATAAGCTGTTTTGTGGCCAAATGCATTGGGTGGATTGCCTTTGCCAAACAAGGGTTCTCGCTGCCCCACATTAAATGGCAAAAAGAAAGTGTCAGCACCATTGAGTCTAGTTGTCATATAAACCTCATCAGTGTCTACTACAAAATGTACAATGCAACGACCAAAGTTTAACAGTGGCTGCGTAATATCTCTTTTGAATTTGTATTGATTTTGCCCATGTACTTTTGCGTTTTGTCCTGTCCAATGATTCTTTAATTCCATGGTGGAAAACGGCAAACCATTTATAAAAAGCACCATGTCTATTTCTTCGCCTGTATTGGTTAAGGAGTAACGTAACTGACGGGTGGCACTGAACTGGTTGCTTTCAAAATTTGCTTTTACTGTATCGCTGCTGCTGGCTAATGGCAAAGGATAGAGCAAGGTGAAATGTGCATCATCCACATCCAAACCTTTGCGAAACAAACGCAGGATGCCGTACTTTTTAATCATCCGATCCAGTCGTTCCTTTATCTTCAATTTCCAATCGCTTTGCTTTTGCAGCTTGGCTAATTCATCTTTTTGAGTGGTTTGCAAAAAATCCCAAAAGCGGGGTTCGTCAATTGCATATTTTACATTAAAATCTTCAGGTTTGCCAATGTAGTAACCATTACCGGCACGGTATAATTCCTGCCTGTCAGACAAAGCGTTTAATGATATTCCCTGCCCAATCAATTCTTCCAAACACAACCCTGTAAGGCGTTTTTCGATGGTAGATTCGAGTGCTTGTTCATTTGTTTGTGATGGCATAACCTATTTGTTGTAGTGAGTTTTAATTACTTCGATCATATCACTGTCATGCTTTGCTATCTCTGTTATTGTCCAGATTTTATTTTGGAAAATATAATACGACTTCAACGTATCGTACGTATTATTTTTATTAATAAACATACTTTTCTTTTCATCAACAGATTTGTTGCTGTACTCTGAGTTTTGGGAAACACTCAATAAAACAAGGTTGCCAAACGAATGCAAAAACTCATCTTTAATTATGGGGCTTTTAATAACGTTTTCAGGATTTTGAGGGTAAATATGTTCTAAAGAATTTCTTGATACAATTCTATAATTTTCAAATTCATTTGGTTTTGGGAAGGCCCAGTTTTTCCATAAAATGTATTCAAGCTTTTGAAACCAATAGTGTTGAAATTTTGTGCCTTGACCTGAAGCTAAATACGACTCATATTCGAAGTCCGTATTTACGTCAGAATCAATTAATGCCAACGACGCTTCTTTGTCGTTCATTGTTTTACATAAAGACAAATCGTTATCAATTTTTTCTAATCGACTAAGATGGGTGTCGGAATTGGGATCTAAATCATTGTGATTTTCTAACAAATAACCAAGATAGGACGTAAGCCAAAATTGCCTTAAATAATCTCCTGTAAAATATAGTACGCTTTGCAGCATGAGCATGCTGGACTTGGTATACCGGGTTCTTGTATAATAGTTGGTCGAATTTTTATTGATATTGATAAGTTCTAACTGCTCCGTTTTGGTATCAACATCGCTTATCCATTTTACCACATACTTATCAAACAAAAATCTAACTTTCCAAAGCAATATAAAAAAACGTTTTATTTCATTTAGATTATTTCTTTCTTCTAATGGTTTAAAAATTTCAATCAATCGATTTACATGAAATGTGCCTTCAAAATCAGGCATCTTTTCGTTTCTCAAGTGGAGCCTATAAGTATGCAAAAGCAACTGTCCGAAGTTGATAATAGAACGGCAAAACACTTCTTCCGATTCCCTTTTTTCGTCTTGTATTTCCTTCTTACTTTCTATATAAGGTTCACAATCTTCAAAAGTTAAACCATCAATGGTAAAGACTAAACTATTGGTTTCACCTGGTATTTCTGAATTAATATCTTCAAAAAGAAATTTTGTTTTATCGAATTCATTTAGTCTGCACAAATCTACTTTAGCCCAATCCGTTTTTGGAAAAGAATCCCGAACGTTTCTTTCGAAAAAATTATTGGTGTTTTCACATGCTTCCCAAATCTTACTATACAACACCTTTTCATTAATACACTTTAATAAATTGGCCTTAACAATATCGGTTTGTTCCAATTGTACACCGGCACTATTAATAGTTGAAAAGAGTTTGTTTAAGTCAATTTTATGAGGAGTCGTATTTTTTATCAACTGAACCTTGGTATAAATGTAGTCTCCAAAGTGTTTCAGTTCCTTATCAGCTATGGTTTGTATAATTCCATTAATAGTTACTAAAGCTTTGGCAATGTTTTTTAAATAGGGAAATTTCGCAATCTCGCTACTCTCAATAATTTTAATATCCTCATCTTTATCTTTCTGCAACAAATTTTTAAAATAATCTTCTACTTCGGTTCTTATTTCAAAGTTCATTTTTAAAGAACCGTTTTCATTGATTAAGAATTTTTCAATCACTGAATTAATACTTTTTCTTGAAAAAACAAAGGCTGTTAACCATAAGGTGGTGAACCGTTGTTGACCATCAATTAATTCTGCTTCCATCCCATTTTCTTTGGTAAGAATGGTGCCTATATAATAATCATCGTTCTTGTTGTGCTGAAATGATTTATAAAAGTCTTTTAATAACTTTTCAATTTGTTCATCGACCCAAACATAAGGGCGCTGATAGGTAGGTATAGTAAAATTAAACTGTTGCAGTTCTGCAAGATTTACAATTGAAGTATGGAATGTCTTATTGCCCATCGATTTCTTTTTCTTTAATTTTATTTACAATACCCGTTAAAAAAGCTTTGTCAAAAGCTTTTGGGTTTACTTTGTATTCAGTAATAGCTTTAAATTCTTTAAAATAATTCCGCAAAGAACCAATGTGCTTATCCTTTGATTGGTTACTTTCTAAATTGTCTGAATTAAACGTGTATTTAAACCTTTTCAGAAATAGAATAAGTTCATCAACTGTGTATACTTCAATGATATTGTCGATAAACTGATTGTCAAAAACAAATTTAAAAATGCTATCCTCTCTAACGTTTCGGCTGGAAGAAACCCTTAGCGAATAAATAGAACGGTATAACCATAAACTGGCTTCAAACAATCGGTGAAACCCAAAACGGCTTACATAAGTTATGATACAAAGTTCCAGCAACTCCTTAAGGAATAAGGTGCCTGAGTTGCCGTGCATCAATTTTTCATTGAACTCGTAAAAGGCATCGCTTACCCTATAATCTCTTTTACTCGTGTTGAATAACACATCATGTAAATGCACATAGTCGTTAATATAATCGAGCGTATTGTTTCCATCCGACAAAGGTTGCTTCAGTTGCTTGAAATGACTTTCATGCATTTGAAATGCCCTGCCATCTATATTTTTTACAGCACTGTAATAAAATGAAATGTCATCTTTGTCATGTTTCGTGTTTTCTGTAAACTCGTCAATCAACACTTCCTTTATGCCCTTTTCATCTCTATAAAACGGAAACCTGCGCCAATGTCTGTTATCCCAAAATCTAACCTTAGTGAGATTTTGAATAATTGCTTCTACTTTGTCACTTTCAATACCTTCCCATTTGCGTGCCTGGTAGTTGATTATTTTTTTAGAATGAATGGCCCGTAAATGATGTGCTTTAATGATATCCGAACCACTCAATCGAACACCACCTGTATTTTGGGTTTCGAAAAATGTATAGGCTAAATCTTCGGTGGCGGTTACTACAAGTGTTACATTAATTTTATCAAAATCAACATAGCTGAGGACTTCTGTATCAGCATAATCAAAAATATCTTTTTCATGAACACTTTTGAGGTAAGTATAATTTCGTTTTATATTATTGATGCTGGATGTAGCCGTATACTGAACACCTGTTTTAAAGCCATTGTTTAGTATGGAATTGATGAGGAGTAGTGTTGTAATTCGTTGCTGTCCATCTATAATTTTTAGCTTCCCATCTTCTTGATGAACAATTATACTTCCTATGTAAAACAAAGACTTGTCTGAGTCTGTATTGTTGTGGTATTCTATAAAATCATCCAATAGCCGGTTGATTTGCTTTTCTTTCCAAACATAAGGCCGTTGATATTCTGGTATAAATAATTGCCCCTTTATATCGGTTTCAGGAATAGCCTGACGGTAGGTATTTACTAAATCTTTGAAAGTACAACTTACTACCTCAACACCCCTTTTTCGTTTGGAAGGTAATTTTTGATTGGTATTAAAAACTGTTGCGAAAGGTACTAAATTCATAACTAATACACTTTTATTTTACCCGTTACCGCACTGTTTATCAATGTGGCTTTGTATTCTTTTAGCTTTTCTATCTCTTGCTCTTTACACGAAATAGCAGCTTCAACTTTTTCTGAAATTACCTTACAATTTTCAATAATATCCCGTTGCTCATTTAATGGTGGAACAAGCGATTGGACATCATAAAAGTTCTGATTTGACAAGTTTTGTAAACCAATCGTCATACCGTTTGACTTACCTGCATAAATGGTTTTATATGTTTGTGTATGGAAAAGAAGCTCAAAATATTTTGAACAGACATTTTTTTCAGGCTCAAAAACACCATAATGAAAAGTTACTATACCTCTATAACTTGTTTCAAAGAATACACCCAAATGCCCTTTAAATCTATTGACAACTAAATCTCCGGGTAAGCACAGTTTAAAATTATCACGGTGTGAAGGACTTAATGACCTTTCTTTCATTGCTTCAGAAGGTATAACCCCATCTACTTGAGAAAGAGAAAGTGGCAACTCATCTGAGTTGGTTATTTTTCTACCTTTTTCACGAAATAATCTCCGATTATATAATACCTCCCAACCCTCCGGAATCTTCCCAATCCATTCCACACCGCTATCTTTTAGTTTTACATTTGGGTTTAGCCCATGGGTAACAGCTTTATGTATCAGTATTTGCCTGCGTTCTTTGAGCAGTTCTATTTGTTTTTGTTTGATGGCTATAGCTTGGTCTATCAAGTTTGTTTTGCGGTCGAGAAAGGCAGCAACGGCGGTTTGTTCAGCTATGGGTGGAAAAATCAAATCACAATTAGCAATATCATTCCAGTTTAAAGTTTGTCTAACACCTGAGCCCAATAACTTCATAAACGCTACATCAAACCGATGTAAAAAATATCTGTAAAATGTTTTATCAAGTTTAACTGAATTGCCTAATACTATGTATCCTGAACTAACAACAACATCAATATCTGATAAAGCAAATCTCAAACTTATTAAGTCATAATTTAGATTCAGTGGGTTTACTAAATAGTCACCTTTCAATACAACTTGATAGGATCTTTTTGTTGATTCAGGTATTTTTTCATCATCCTTATAAACAACTTTTCCAAAACTTATCGAACCGCAATTCAATTCAGAATTACTACGCTTTTTTATTTCGTAGAAAACCCGTTTAAACTTTTTCACTTCCCAATGAGAAGGAACATCTTCAATCCATTCCACTCCTGAATCTTTATAAGCAGGGTATTTTTTGACTGTCGTTTTATCTATTACCGTTCCCATTAAGCCAGATTTAAAATTTCACGAATTAAACCATCACTCAATTCTTCCAGTTTCAAAATATCGGTGCTTACTTCATCAATAGCACGTAAAGGTTTGTGGCGGTAGAAGTATTTGTTGAAACTTATTTCGTAACCAATTTTGGTAGCATCCAGGTTTATCCAGGCTTCGGCTACATGGGGTTTTACTTCACGCAAAAAGTAAGAGTAAATGTTTTCTTTCAAAGGCACATTTTCGGTGTCACGCAAATCGCTTTCGGTTTCGTATTCCAGGTATTCGCCTTTTTTATTGGTAGCAAAATAGCCGTAGTCAGCCAGTTCATTTTCCTTGCAATCTAAATGCTCCAGTAATTGGCCCAGTTTATCGCCTGTTAGTTTAGTAATGCTTTTTATTACTTTTTCAGCAGCGGCATCGTACCAGCTCACCGCATTTAAAATGGCGTTTTTTTCAGACGCAGAGAGTTTGGTTTTCATAGCCTTCAATACTTCATCCACTTTTTCTTTGAACAGATTAAAGTCGTTGTATTCATCATTGCCAATAGCTTGCATTAATTCGGTGGCGGTATTTAATAATTCCACCTGCTTTGTCCAAAGGGCTTCGCTCACCAATGTTTTACTTTGCCTGACATTCAGGTTCAGTTCATTTTTTTCGCACCATTCTGTAATTTCTTTTTCGTGTGTGGCTAAGTCGGTATAAACCTTTTCGCCAAAGGTTTCATAAGCCCAAGCCATAGGTTCACGGAGGACTTTATCGAAACGCAATTCAGCAATGCGTTGGGCTGTAAACTGTGCTTTTAATCGTTTTGGTCGTTCAATGGTTACTTTGTAATAACCAAAATCGGTATTGTCAAACAGTTGAGCAGCTATGCCTTGTTCTTCTTTGGTTACAGGATGAATAGTGCGGTCAACAGCCTGCATCTTTTCATATACCGACACTATTTCCCGAATATGTTCGGGTGCAAACTCACAGTTTTTATTTCCTAAGTTCTTACGCAGTTTGCGAAACAACAAACCGGCATCAATCAATTGGACTTTGCCTTTGCGGTTTGTTGCTTTGTTGTTGCTCAAAATCCAGACATACGTGGTAATGCCCGTATTGTAAAACAGGTTGTTGGGCATTTGCACAATGGCTTCCAGCCAATCGTTTTCAATAATATATCTGCGGATATTGCTTTCGCCACCACCGGCATCGCCTGTAAACAAGCTGCTACCATTATGCACCGAAGCAATACGGGAACCCAATGGACTTTGGGTAAGCGGTTTCATTTTGTTCACCATCTCCATCAAAAAAAGCAACTGCCCATCTGATGAACGGGGTGTAGCATCGGCATCTTCTTGAACGCCCCAATAGTTTTTTAGTTTAATTTGAAAGCGAGGGTCAATAATATCTTTACCATCTTTAATAAACTTTTGCTCACTTGCCCAGGACTTACCGTAAGGCGGATTGGAAAGCATATAATCAAAAGTTGTACCTGCAAATTCATCGGTACTCAGTGTAGAACCCACACGGATATTTTCTGGGTTGTTGCCCTTAATCATCATATCACTTTTGCAAATGGCGTAGGTTTCATCGTTTATCTCTTTGCCATACAAATACACATCGCCTTTGGCTTTTATTTCACCCTCTTCATCTTTTATGAAATTTTGAGATTCGGTCAGCATACCACCAATGCCGCATGCAGGGTCGTAAATGGTCATTACGGGAGGCAGTTTACTTTTTACCGGCTCAAAAATGATATGTGTCATCAGGTCAATTACTTCACGGGGAGTAAAGTGTTCTCCCGCTTCCTCGTTATTGTCTTCATTGAATTTGCGAATCAGTTCTTCAAACACATAACCCATTCCAAGATTCGTTAATGGCGGTAGTTTACGGCCGTCCAGATCATTTTTGTCAAAGGGCGTAAGGTTGATATAAGGCGAAGTGAATTTTTCCAGCACATTCAACAAAACATCTTTCGATGCCATGTGCCTCACCTGGCTTTTGAGTTTGAATTTTTCAATGATCTCTTTTACGTTTCCGCTAAAGCCATTCAGGTAATCTTCAAAATTGGCCTGCAGTATTTGTTGGTTATTGGTTGCAGTATCATGCAAGCGTTGCAATGTCCATTCGCTGGTGTTGTAAAACACATATCCACTGGCTTGCCTTAATCCGTTTTCATCCCACTCGGTAAATTTGGCTTCTTCCTTTTGGAAAACCAATTCTTCCAGCACAGCGGCTTTAGTTGGTTCCAATAAAGCATCGAGCCTGCGAAGCACCACCATTGGTAAAATTACATCACGGTATTTTCCTCTTACATACACATCACGCAAACAATCGTCTGCTATGGACCAAATGAAGGATATTGATTTACTGTGGACTGCCTGGTTCATTTTTGCTTTATAATTTTTTCAATATTGTTGTAGATTATTAATTCTTCTTTAGTTAGTTGGTCTTCGCCTTTACCAATGGTTTTATTCAGTAAATGATTACCTGAAAAATCCTTTATCATTTTATTTTCAAGATTACGTACTCTTTTTTGCTTTTTCTCATATTCTTTGTATCGAGGCGCTTCTTTGTCAATAATTTTCATATCTCCATCCCAACGCTCAAATCCTGGAATTGAAGAGTGGTGCAATTTTATATCTAAACTTTTCATTTCTTTCAGCGTTAAATATTCATTTTTTATTTTACCGAAAAGGCCTTTCACAGCCAATAAAAACTGGCTTTGAGTTGATCTCTTTCCCAGATCAATGTGGCCACTCAGCCTGTGCAAGATAGAACGGGCGGAGGGGTAATGGTTATCTCCTGTCATACCAATATAAAAATTTCTTTTTGCTCCTTTCTTTATTTCAAAAAGATAGATCGAAAATGATGGATTTAGCAACTCGCCATTAAATTCAATGCAACTGTAGTTTGTTTTGTTTGCCATTATAAATGCTTTAAAATTAATCTCCAGTCCTGCAGTTTGTCTTCAAAAGTTTTCCACGTATTGGCACTGCTTGGAGAGGGTAGAGCAGCATAGTCAATTGTCTCCTTTTTTCCAACATATTTAAGATAGAACTCCTCTGCTTTTTTACTGGAGAAGAATACATGTTTTATTTTTGGGTATTTTATATAAAATGAGTTGAAGTCGTTGGCTTTTTCATTTGCAATTGCACTATCTGCAGAGCCCTTGCTTTCGCAGTATTCCAACACATCCCACAAGGCTATTTTTTTATCCAGCAATAAGTTTTTCCTGTCTTCGTATTTCTTCCTAAACGGTTTACCCAGCAACGAAGACATAATTTTCCAGAAGTGGTTCCCAGCGTGTCCATAATATTGCTGCAACGCTAGTGACCTTTCTCCCGGCATTGTGCCAAGGATTAATATTTTACTATCTTCATTTGCTATTGGTGCAAATGCCTTTTTCCCAATTGCTTTCCCTGCTGGGGATACTGTTTTTTTTAAAAGCTGCGAAGTGTTGCTGCTATCATTTTTTACGACAGCAGGCGGTTGAGTGGTATTCCATGTAACACAAAGTTTATCATTCACAACAGTTGTCGAAAAATATATAGAATTAGTATTTGGTAACGATGAAGCTGCAAATTCAAATGTCTGTTGTTCACCATTTGCCAGACGTACAACTTTTACTTCCAATTTGTCAAAAGTCATTTTATCATTGTACTGTACCCTGAACCGGTCCTTGATATTTTCTCTCTTGAAGGGAATGTTTCGCTGAATAAGTTTTGAGATCATGTTGCTGGATTATAATATTACTAATTAATTATTTCATCGTCACCCGATTCTGTTATAACAATCTCCGGTAAAACAATTTGCCCTTCAACAGCCGGTAATGACTGTATGTCCTTTAACTGCCGCTTAATCGCTCTTGTCCTTGTACCAACCACATCGTCTAATTGCCCTAATCCTGTTTGAATATTCTTCTGCGCCTTTTCAAGCATACCACCAAATTTTTCAAACTCTGCTTTCACATTAGCCAATACACCCCAAACTTCACTGCTTCTTTTTTGCAGGGCCAATGTTCTAAAGCCCATTTGTAAGCTATTTAAAATAGCCATTAATGTGGTTGGACCAGCAACGGTTATTTTAAACTCGGTTCTTAATTGGTCTACCAGCGAACTTCGTCTGATTACTTCAGCATAGATACTTTCAAAGGGCAAAAACATTATGGCAAAATCAGTAGTATTGGGCGGATCAAGATATTTGTCCCGTATATCCTTTGCCATTTTTCGAATGGTCGCTTCCATGTTTTTTGTAGCTACTTCTATATCATCCGGTATTGCATTTTCGTAGGCGGCTATTAAATGCTCATAAGCATCCTTTGGGAACTTGGCATCTATGGGCAGGTACACAAAAGCCATTTCATCTTCGCTTCGCCCCGGTAATTTAATGGCAAATTCTACCGGTTCGGTACTGCCTTTTTTGGTCCTTACATTCGCATCATACTGGTTAGGGGCCAATATTTGTTCCAGCAATAAAGCCAACTGCACCTCACCGACACCGCCCCTTAATTTTACATTGCTCAATACTTTTTTTAATCCCCCCACATCGCTCGCAATGGTCTGCATTTCGCCCAGACCCTTCTGTACTTCCATCAGTTGTTTGCCGACGGTTTCAAAACTCTGGCCCAGTCTTTCACTGAGTGTTTTTTCTAATTTTTCTTCTACAGTAACCCTTATGCTTTCGAGTTTGGTTTCTGTACTTTTTACCAACTCATTTTGTTTGGTATCCATCAAGCCAAACTTTTGCCGCTGCAGATCATTGAAAGATCTAATATTATTGTCAAAACTTTCCTGGAAACCCTTGAAGGCATTTACCAAAGCTTCTCGGATTAAGCGGTTATCTTCTTTTGCCTGGGTATTTATTTTTTCTAATTGAAGTATATTGATAGCGGAAAAGTCGTTGATATTTTTGGTAAGCTCCTCCCGGTTTATTTTATTGTTCACTTCAATTTTTGTAATTAGTGTCTGCAAGAAAACGAGCCTTTTTTGTTTTACAGCCTGCATTATTTATTGCGGAGCATTTTAATTTTACAAATTAGAAGTTAGTTTCTAAAAACCTACTGGTCATATTTTAAATATTACTTATTTGAAAGTGATTTT
>Ga0209511_1000380_pt1 | contig 46141 bp, 35 predicted proteins | sample SSSSmetaG_FD_184141 | JGI IMG/M metagenome (GOLD analysis project Ga0209511, IMG submission 184141) | Glacier valley bacterial and archeal communities from Borup Fiord, Nunavut, Canada, to study Microbial Dark Matter (Phase II) - ​SSSS... | ecosystem: Environmental > Aquatic > Freshwater > Ice >... | reverse complement strand
AACGCTGTGGCGCGTCTCCCTAACCGTGGGCAGCCCCCGAGTGCTGCCAGTGCCAGCCAGCCAGCCGCTCCCTCAGCCGGGGGTGTGGTTGGGCTACTGCTGCTCGCCACAATGCTGCTGCTGGCGGTCGGTGTGGGCGTGACCTTTGCCCAGCGTGCAGCAGCAGGGCAGGTCTCCCTACTGCTATTTGCCCTCGGTTTGCTTACAGGACTGTTGCTGCTGGTTGCAGGGCTACTGGGCTACTGGCTGGCTGCCTTGCGTGGCCTGCGCTATGCCGCAGATCGCAACGCAATCACTATCCAATGGGGAGAGGTGCGCCAGGTGATCCCGATCCAGGCCGCTGCAATCCTCACCAGCAACGAACTTGAAGGTCAGGCGGTGCGCCGGACCGGCTGGCGGGGTGTGCGCTGGCCCGGCTACTACGCCGGCACTGCCACCCTGCACGGCTTGCCCCTACCACTCTACCCCACACCCGTGACTGCCAGCGGCGAAGTTGACCCCAGCACCCTTGCCCTTGCCGCCTCGCCTGCCAATGTCACCCTCGCCCTTGAGGGTGGCGCGACGCAGGCGACGGCAGCGCAGGTGGCAGTACCATCCACCAACCCGCCGCCCGCACTAGCCAACCCGCAGCCAGTGCTGGTCTACGCCAGCAGGCCGCTGGCCGATTGGCTCTACGTCTGTACGCCGAGTCAAGTATATGCTATATCGCCGAGCAACCCCGCCCAATTCGCTGAGGAGGTGAGGATACGCCAGTCGCTAGGCCCAACCGAGGAGGTGGCGCAGGCTGTCTACCACAGCGGGCTGCGCGGCAACCCCTTCTGGGACGACAGGGTAGCCCAGGCGGTGATCCTGCTAGCATTGGCGATCAACATCGCGCTGTTCGCCTACCTCTGTGCGAGCTTCTTCGACCTGCCACCAAACGTAGAGTTGCACTGGAACACCGACGGCCAACCCGATGTGATCGGTCGCCGCCTTGACCTGTTCCGCTTGCCGCTCTACGGCTTGGTCGCCCTCGTCACCGACATAGCGGTGGGCCTCTGGCTGGCGCGGCGTGAGCGCATGGTGGCCCGCTTCCTCTACGCCGGGGCCGCAGCGGTACAGATCGTCTTTTGGGCGGCGGTGATCAACATCGTTCTCTAGCCGCTACCGCTGCGAACAGCCCTGCGGTGTTCGGCGTTGACGTTAGTACTGCTGACCGTATCCTGCCAGCGGATGCCCTGCTCGTTCGCACCCTCCTTATAGAGGCTGCGGTAGCTCTCGTAGCGTTCGCGGTCTAGTGCGCCCCGCTGCACTGCTGCCCGGAGCGCGCACTCAGGCTCGCCGATGTGCTGGCAGTCACCCAGCCTGCACTGGCCGAGATAGGGGCGGAACTCGCGGAAGCACCAGGCGAGCCTGCCCGCTGCTGCCCCGCCGAGAGAGAGCGCGCGGATACCAGCGGTATCGGCGATGTAGCCACCTCCCGGCCCTTCGAGGGCGATCAGGCGGCTGCCAGTCGTCGTGTGGCGGCCCTTATTGGTTGCGTCACTGACTGCGCTGACTCGCTCGGCCAGGCCGTCCTGCACTGTGTTGAGCAGGCTGGACTTGCCTACCCCTGATGGCCCCAGCAACGCGCTGGTATGACCGCCCAGTGCCGTGCGTAGGTCACCAATGCCCCAGCCCTCATCGGCACTAGTCAGTAGCACGCGGTAGCCGAGGTTGCGGTAGACTTCGAGGCGATCTTCCAACTCTGCGCTGAGGCCGAGGTCTACCTTGTTGAGGCAGATGATCGCTGGTAGAGCTTGCGCTTCAGCGATGACCAGGAAGCGGTCGAGCATCCGCAGGTGCGGTTCGGGGTTGCGGGCGGAGAAGACTAGCACGGCCTGATCGAGGCCCGCGACCGAGGTGATGTTCCCCTTGTCACTGTCGCCCCGCGTGAAGCTGCCATTCTGCTCCTTAGTCACTTCTTCAATTACGCCGCTGTTGCCGCCGGTAGGTAGCACCTTGACCCGATTGCCGACCGATAGGGGGTCGCGAGCCTTGTGCTTCTCTATCCAAACCTTCTGGCGCATATACTGGTTAACCGGGTAAATCAACTCTTTGCGGAGGCGACCGCGCAGGCTACAGAGGAGGATGCCACCCTCGGTTTGCACGCGATACTGCCCGCGACTGCCGTCCACGACGATCCCTTCGACCAGGGGTATATCCGCTGGGGCGGCCTCCTCAATCGGCTCCTCGTCTGCTACTATAGCTGCGTCAGGCATTGGCTGACGCTTCTTTTGCTTGCTCGTAAGCAGTAGTCCTTCCCTGCGAGGGGCGCGGAAGTGCGCCCCGCCAATAAGATGTAGCAATCTTAGCAGGTTAGGAGTGCAGTTGCATCCGCCTTCAGGTGTATCTAAGCAGTGCCGCTGCCTCAATGTGCGTCCCCATAGGTCATCTCGCCAGCGCGGATCGGGGCGGCCAAGTAGTTCTCGGCTGGGGGCAGCACGCAGCTATAGAGATCGTTGTAGTTGCACCAGGGGTTATATGCCAGGTTGAAGTCGAGGGTCAGGCTGTCATCCTCGTTCTGCTCTACGTCCAGGTAACGACCGCCGCCGTAACTCTCCTGCCCGCTGGTTGCATCGCGGAAGGGTAGGAAGAAGCTGTGAGCCAGGGTATCCTGATAGACGGTTAGCTGGCACTCCTGCCCCTCAACCGTGAAGTTGACAGTGCCGTAGCGCAGGAATGGCCGCTCATCGCCCTGGGTGGCGGTGAGGATCACCTCTGCCTGCTCTGCGAACGGGGTGAGGGGTAGGGTGAAGCGCAGGTTGGGGTCAGCCGGGAAGTAGCGTAGTCCCGTAAAGCTAGCCCGCCCCTTCTGTCGGATTGGCGAGTCGGCACCACGCCGAAAGTAGTCATCTTTGTGCGTCCGCTCATGCTCAAGCATCTCAGTGTAAGCCGCCAACTGCTGTGCGCCAATCAGTTTGTCCATGTATCCTCGCTTTGACCTCATTGTAGAGAAGTTTGTGCCTCTTAACCCCTATACCACTGTAGCGGCGGGCGCAGCTAGTTCCTGCGCCCGTCCCTCAAGCCGCTAACTCGCGCATTGGTATGCGCACCCCAAACTGTGTGGCAGCTTCGATAGCCTCGTCGTAGCCTGCATCGGCGTGGCGGATGATGCCCATACCAGGGTCGCTGGTTAGCACCCGCTCTAGCCGGGGGTAAGCAGCATCCGTGCCATCTGCTACGATCACCATACCCGCGTGCTGGCTGTAGCCAATACCTACCCCGCCACCGTGGTGGATGCTCACCCAAGTCGCGCCGTTGACCGCGTTGATCATCGCGTTGAGCAAGGGCCAGTCAGAGATTGCGTCGCTGCCATCTTTCATCGCTTCGGTCTCGCGGTTGGGGCTGGCAACACTGCCGCAGTCAAGGTGGTCGCGGCCAATTACGATGGGAGCTTCCAGTTCGCCCTTCTGCACCATGCGGTTGACGATCTCGCCAAAGTGAGCGCGTTCGCCATAGCCCATCCAGCAGATGCGGGCGGGTAGTCCCTGAAAGGCCACCTTCTGGCGGGCCAATGTGATCCAGCGCACAATGCTCTCGTTGTCGGCGAACTCGCGCAGCACCATGTCATCAATCTTGGCAATGTCAGTCGGGTTGCCAGAGAGGGCAGCCCAGCGGAACGGCCCCTTGCCCTCGCAGAACAGCGGGCGGATGTATGCTGGCACGAAACCAGGGAACTTGAACGCGTCCGCCACCCCCTCCTTGAAGGCTTGCTGGCGGATGTTGTTGCCATAGTCGAAGACGATGCTGCCTGCCTTCTGCAAGTCGAGCATCGCCTGCACGTGGACTGCCATGCTGTGCATACTCTCGCGCACATACTCATCCACATCACGGCCCCGCAGTTCGTTGGCCGCCGCCACGTCCAGGCCCGCGGGGATGTAGCCGCGCACTGGGTCGTGGGCCGAGGTCTGGTCTGTCACCATGTCAGGGACGATCCCGCGCCGCACAAACTCTGGGTAGACTTCGGCGGCGTTGCCGAGCAGGGCTATACTAAGCGGCCTACCCTCGCGCATCGCCTCCTTCGCCAGCCCCATCGCCGCGTCTAGCGAGTCTGTGCTTACGTCCACATAGCGGGTGTCCAACCGTCGCTGGATGCGAGTGGGATCGGCCTCCACGCAGATCGCCACCCCGCCGTTCATCGTCACCGCCAGCGGTTGCGCCCCACCCATGCCACCCAGGCCCGCAGTCAGTACCAGCCTGCCCGCAAGATCGCCACCGTAGTGCTTCCTGGCCGCCTGCGCGAAGGTCTCGTAGGTGCCTTGCAAGATACCCTGGGTGCCAATGTAAATCCAGGAGCCAGCGGTCATCTGCCCGTACATGGTCAGCCCCTCGGCCTCCAGCTTGCTGAAGGTCTCGCGGTTGGCCCAGGCTGGCACTATATTGGAGTTGGCGATCAGCACGCGGGGAGCATCGGGGTGGCTGTGGAACACGCCAACTGGCTTGCCACTCTGCACCAGCAGCGTTTCGTCGGCTTCCAGTTCGCTCAACATCGCCATGATCTTGTTGAGTGCGGGCCAGTTGCGGGCGGCTTTGCCGCTGCCACCGTAAACGATCAACTCCTCTGGCCGCTCGGCCACCTCTGGGTCGAGGTTGTTCATCAACATCCGCAGGGCAGCCTCTTGCAGCCAGCCTTTGGTGTGCAGTTGCGTCCCCCTGTGGGCGCGGATCGTGCGCGGAGCGTTCGGGTCGGCGGGACTGCTAGCAGGGGGGTTGATCGTGCTGGTCATCGTTGCTCCTTGTCGCTGGCTCATCGTTGAGAGGATGCCCCTATTTTACGCCCTGTGCGCCCCCAAAAGCAAGCGGCGCAGCCAGTGGTCGAAGGCGGTCAGGAAGGAGCGCAACTCCGCCTCGGTCTGTGCGTCGCTCAGCCGCCCCGCTGCATCAAACTTGCTTTGCGCCTCGCGGATGTAAAGTTCTGGCTGCGGCATAACCAGCAAACCGAGGCTGCGGGCGATCACCAGCAGGTGCATCTGCGCCCGTGCTGTGCCAGTCTGTCCGCTTGCTGCGCCGAACATGGCGGCGGGCTTGCCTGCAAAGGGTGGGGGGCTGCTGCGCGACAGCCAATCCATCATGTTGGTCAGCACCGCTGGCACCGTATGGTTGTACTCAGCGGTGGCGAACAGCAGGCCGTCGGCAGCAGCCACCTGCGCTCTCAAGGCCCGTACTGCTGCTGGCAGCCGCTCCTCAGCCTCATCATCGGGATTGTAGAAGGGGATGGGTGTGAGGTCGGCCAGGCTGATCTGCATCCCGCTGGGGGCTAGCTGCTGCGCAGCGATCAAGGCCAATCGGTTCGCAGAGCGGCTGCCCAGACTGCCGACGAAGGCAAGGACGTTGGTGCTTGCCAATTTGCTCTCCTCAACCATTAGCGCAGAGTGCTGGGCAGGATACCCAGTTGGCTGCGATACTTGGCGACGGTGCGGCGGGCCACACGGATGCCCTCCTTCTTCAGGCGGCTGACGATCTCGCGGTCGGTCAATGGCTTACCCTGCGCGGCTTCCTTGACGATGATCTCTTTGATCACGTCCTTCACGCTGAGGCTGGCAGTGAAGAAGTCGCTGAAGGGGATTACCTGGCGCGAGGGCAGCATCACGAACTTACCGGCGGTGGCGCGGCTGACGGTGGACTCGTGCAGCCCAGTCATCTCAGCCACCTGCGCCCTGGTTAGCGGGCGGAGGACGCGCACCCCATGGCGGATGAACTCCTCCTGGCAATCGAGCAGGCAGCGGGCGATCTTGCCCATCGTCTCGCGCCGCTGGTTGATGTTGCTGATGAACAGGCGGGCGCGGCTGACATACTGGTGGATGTGCTTCTTGTCGTCGTCGCTGAAACTGGCCTTCTGCACCTTCATGTCGCTGGTCAACTGCTGGTAAATTGGGTTCAGCTTGAGGTAGAAGCGTTGCGACTCGATCACCTCCATGCTGAGTCTACCGCCTTCGTCCTCGCGGATACGCACATCGGGCTGCACATACTGGGCGCGACTGCGGCTGCCCCAGGTCTGGATTTCGCCACCGTCCATCACGGGATAGGGGCTGAGGTGTTCTTTGATGAACTCGCGGGCCTTGCCAACCTCGTCATTGCTCACCGCCAGCTTTTGGGCGATGAAGCCGTATTTGTGTTCACCCAGTTCAGTCAGGTACTTGTCCACGATCTGATGAGCGAGACGGGGAACTGCAACTACGTTCTCTGCTGCATCTGCACCCAGTTCGGCGATGTACTCGATCTGGAGCATCAGGCACTCACGCACGTCACGTGCGCCCAGCCCCGGCGGGCCAAGCCGCTGCAACTGGTGTAGCACTTCCTCTACCCGCTCTGGGGTAGTCTCAAACACGCGCGATATTTCGACCACGCTGGCAGAGAGGAAGCCCTTGTCGTCCAGGCTACCGATCAGGTACTCGGCGATAGGCAGGTCTTCACTGGGCAGTGTGGCCCGCAGGTCGTAGTAGAGGCGTTCCAGTACGTTCGCCTCGGCAGCGACGAGAGTCATTGGGTCGAACTCCTCGTCGTTGCTGGCGTTGCCGCCACCGCTGCCCATCGAGTAGTCGTCGTATTCTTGGTAGCCGCTGAAGTCGCTCATGCTGTTGTCGCCCTGGGTGGGGCTGGTTTGGGCGTAACGTTTGCAGTTGATACAGTAGCCATTTCGCATCGGATCGCCACAGACGGTGCAAGTCGCCTTTTCGGACAGTTCGAGGGCTGGGTTCTGCTCAATTTCGTCCTGGATCAAGGTCTGCAACTCCATAGAGGAGAGGGCGAGTATTTGGTTTACCGCAATCAAGGTTGGAGATACCCGCATCGAGGTGTTCATCTCCTGACCCATACCCATGTCCATCATCAAGTCCATCATCATTCTCCCCCGTTTGAATTAGGCAAATCGCCCGGTACTTACTACCATGCTTAGGGGGCAGCGGGTAGGTCAAAAGCTGATGATCGTCAAGCCCTATTTTAGCATATCATCTCAACATTAGCAAGTATTGGCGGCGGCGGTGGCATGGAAGATGCTAGCTCACTATCTGACCAACTATACTGCATAGTAATTGCGCAATTGTGATTGGGTGGTACACTTTCTGCAATAGTTTGTACGGGCAGGGTGAAGTAAAGCAAGGCAGGTAAGTTGACAATGACAAAGAAGCAAACGAACCGGCGCAGCGAAATACAGTTGGAGCAGGCTGATGGCTTGGGCCTGATCCGCCTGCGTGGGTTGGTGCTGTACCCCGCCACCATGCAGTCTCTGCTGGTCAATGAAGCAGCAGAGTTGGCGGTGGTAGCACGAGCAGTGCAGGAGAAGGAGTTGCTGGCCGTCTTCCCTACCGACGCACGAGGCAACACCCAGCCCGTAGGCAGCAGCGCACTGATTGTCACTCAGCTTGAGGAACTGGATGAGCTGGGCAACCCTGCCCTCCACCTGCTGCTGCAAGGGGCGGGACGCATAAGAATGCTGGCTGAGCAGGGTGACAGGGCGATAGTGGCCCCGCTCCACGAGGGAAAGTACGAAAGCAACGCCAGTCTCCGCGCTATCGTTACTGAAGTACGCCGCCGCTTCGTCGAACTGCTCACCAGTCTGCCAGAAGCCGACAGTGACAACATCGAACTGGCGGGCCAGACCAACGATCCCAGCGTACTTGCCTACCTGGTCGCCAGCATCGTCCCCCTTAGCCTCAGCGAACGCCAGCAGGTGTTGGAGACTGACGCGCCCGACACCCGCCTGGCCTACCTGCTACCCCTGCTTGAGCGCGAAGCCGAGTCGCAGCGGCTGAGCGAGGAGATACGCGGGCAGGCGCGGGAGAGTCTCAACCAGAAGGGCCGCGAAGCCATGCTGCGCGAACAGTTGCGCCTGATCCAGCGTGCGCTTGGCGAAGAAGGTGACGTACTGGCTGCTATGCGTCAGCGAGTGACGGCGGCAACTCTCTCGCCCGAAGCACGCCAGCAGGCAGCGCGCGAACTGGCCCAGCTAGCCCGCCTTTCTCCCGGTGCGCCAGAGTACAATGCTGTTTACACCTACCTTGAGTGGCTACTCGGCCTGCCCTGGCAGTCGGTGCAGGAGCCAGCGATTGACCTGGCCTACGCTGCTGCCATCCTCGACCGCGACCATTATGGCCTGGCCGAGGTCAAGAGCCGCCTGCTTGATTACCTGGCTGTCCGCAAGCTGCGCCGCGAACGCGCTGTTCCTGCCCCAGTCGCGGGCGAGGCCGTGCGGAGCTGTGAGCCAATCCTCTGTTTGGTCGGGCCGCCAGGGGTGGGCAAAACCAGCCTGGGCCTGAGCATCGCGGCAGCCCTAGGGCGTGAGTTCGTGCGCCTGTCGTTGGGAGGAGTGCATGACGAGGCTGAGATTCGCGGCCACCGGCGCACCTACGTGGGCGCACTCCCTGGGCGGCTAGTGCAGGCGATCAGCAGGGCTGGGGTGAACAACCCGGTGGTGATGCTGGACGAGATTGACAAGCTGACCGATGATCAGCGCGGTAGCCCCGCCTCCGCTCTGCTGGAGGTGCTGGATCAGAGCCAGAACTCCACCTTCCGCGACAACTACCTGGAGGTGCCGTTCGATCTTTCGCACGTCCTCTTTGTCGCCACCGCCAATCAGCTTGACTCGCTGCCTGGGGCCTTGCGTGATCGGCTTGAAGTGATCGAGATCAGTGGTTACACCGAGATGGAGAAGGTGCAGATCGCCAGCCGCTACCTTGTGCCGCGCCAACTTGCCGCCCACGCCCTTGAGCAGCACGAGGTTGACTGGCCGCTGGCGGTCTTGCGGACGCTGATCCGCAACTACACCCGCGAGGCTGGGGTGCGCGAACTTGAGCGCGAGATCGCGGCGGTCTGTCGTCGTCTGGCCCGGCGCATCGCCGAGGGGGGCGGGCGAGGGCGCACGATCAAGCTAAGCGCGAAGCTGCTAGTCGATCTGCTAGGCAAACCGCGCTACCTGACTGATACAGCGGAGATGCTGGATCGGCCTGGCATTGCTATTGGCCTAGCTTGGACATCGGTCGGTGGCGATATTGTGTATATAGAAGCGAGCAAGATGCCCGGCCACCGCCAACTAACCATCACCGGCCAGCTTGGTGAGGTGATGAAGGAGTCGGCACAGGCGGCCCTTAGCTACGTGCGGGCGCAAGCGGCCCAGTTGCAGATCGACCCTAACTTCTTCGACACCTGCGACCTGCATCTGCACCTACCCGCTGGAGCGATCCCCAAGGATGGGCCGAGCGCAGGTATCACCATCGCTGTCGCCATCGCCAGTATGCTGACCGGGCGACCCGTTCCCGCTGACCTGGCGATGACGGGCGAGATCACCCTGCGGGGGCGGGTATTGCCAATCGGTGGCGTGCGCGAGAAGCTGCTGGCGGCGCACAGGGCGGGCCTCAAGCGGGTGATCGTCCCTGCCCCTAACCGCCCAGACCTGGACGACCTGCCAGCGGAGATCAAGCGCGGGCTGGAGATCATCCCGGTCGAGTCGGTAGACGAGGTGTTCGCTATTGCTGTCTGCGACCCGACAGACGAGAAGAACCACACAGTGCTACGCCGCCGCCAGCTACGGCTGATCAAGGAGACTGCTGCCCACGAGCAGGAGCCGCTCTGCGAGACGGATATCCCCGCGCCACTAGCCTTGCAGTGAAGTAGGGTTGCCGCCCGGCCCGCTTTATGCTATTATTATAAGCGTGCTGCAAGCCCCACACCCAAGCGAGGAGAGCGACCCCCGATGCCGCAGTCTACCAATCAGCCAACCGACCAGCCAGGCAGTAGTCAGCCCGACCAGCCCTTGAGCAACCAGCCTGCCCTGCCATTGGTGCCGCCAAGCGTCACGCTTGCTGAGCAGCAGGCTGGGGCTGAGAGCCTCCTTGCCACCCAACCCAGCGACGCGGATACCACCGCCCTGCCAACTCTCCCCGAAGTCGCCCCCCCGTACGAGGCCGAGAGTATAGACAGGGGTCCAGGTGAGCCATATCAGCAGCAGAGCAAGGGTGCAACAGGAGACCTGACCAACCCTGTGCCGCTTGAGGCTGAAACCTGGGGTGGAAGTGGAGGTGTGCCGCGCAAGACCGCAGCGGTCACCGCACCGTTGGACGAGGCGCAACTGGCCGAGGCAACTGCCTTGCCGCCGACCGCTCCACCGACCGCCCCGCTTGCCGAACTGCCGCCTCTTGCTCGTGAGACGATGGTTGCCGACCGTTACGCCGTCACCAACGTAGTTGAGAGTCACCCAACTGGCACGCCAACGTTCAACCTCTACCGGGTGATCGACGAGAAAAGCTACGAGGAATGCTGGGTCTGTGGCAGCAAGAACAACACCGCTGGCGAACTCTACTGCTCCGACTGCGGGGCGCAACTGACCAACAAGGTCTACGCCTTGCGCGAGCAGCCCGCTAGTGGGGCCGAGGGTGAGCGCGGTGAGAGCTTGCTCTATGCAAAGGGTTTTGCCCAAACCCAGGGCCTCCCGCGCATCTACAAGACATTCCGTGATAGCCAGCGCGACTATGCCTTGCTCGAAGAAGCGAGCGGCCAACCGCTGGCGACCTTCGCCCCCGTCACCCCCGCTGGTGAGCGGGTCAGCGAAGAAAGGCTGCTAGCCTGGACGCGCTCGCTGGCTTCAGCCCTTGCTCCGTTGCACGAGGGTGGAGTAGCCCTCGCCAACATCAGCATTGCCAGCATCAACATTGCGGGCGGTGAACTGCCGCGCATCGTGGACGTTAGCGGCGCGCAGGAGGCCGATGCAGTCGGGATTGCTGCCGACGTAGCCGCCCTCGCCCGGCTAGCCGCTGCCTTCCTGACCAGCCCGCTGACAGAGGGTAAGACCCCCACTAGCAGCGACCCTGCCACCCTCAGCGACCTCCTGGCCGAGGCTATCGGTGGCCGCTACAAGGATGCCGACGATTTCGCCGAAGCCCTCGACCACTATCGGGAGGAGGGGCAGACCCCCGCCACTCTCAGCCTGCTGCTTGCGGCTGGCACCCATGTAGGCATGGTTCGCAAGCTGAACGAGGACTCGCTGCTCACCCTCGACTTTAGCGCGGTGGAAACCGATCACCACCAGTTGGTCAGCCTGCTGGTTGTTGCTGACGGCATGGGCGGTCACGACAGCGGCGAAGTCGCCAGTAGTATGGCAGTCCGTACCATCGCCGCCAACATCGCCGAGAACGTGCTGGGTGGCGCGATCTTCAACTATGGCAACGGCCTCGACGTGCCACCACTTGGCCCTGGCGATGTGGACATCATGCAGGGCAGCGAGGCCGTTGGTGAGATGCTGCGCTCGGCAGTGATCGCCGCCAACCGTGAGATCGTGCAAAAAAGCCGCGAACGTTATAGCGACATGGGAACCACCTGCGTGGCCTGCCTGATCGTTGGCAATCAGGCCTACTTCGCCAACGTGGGCGACAGCCGCGCCTATATCTACCGCAACGGCAAGTTGGAGCAGGTGACGGAGGATCACTCGCTGGCCTGGAAGCTGGTGCAGGCCGGGCAATTGACTGTGGATGAGATTCGTACCTTCAACCGCCGCAACGAGATTTACAAGTCGCTTGGTGATGATCCGAACATGGAAGTTGACCTCTTTAGTCGCAAGCTCAAGCCGTTTGATGTCGTACTGCTCTGCTCCGACGGCCTGTGGGAGATGATCTACGAGGAGGATAAAGACGGCACACCGGGGATTGCTACCCTGATCAACACCAGCGACGACCCGCACCACGCCGTCCAACGGCTGATCAAGGCCGCCAACGAGGGGGGTGGACAGGACAACATCGCGGTCATAATCGGTCAGCTCTTGGTCAACGGAGACGAAGAGGACTGAACTTGCACAGCAACGGTAACTTGAAGCAGCCCTACCGCATCTTGATCCCGATCTTGAACCAGAAGTTGCTGGCAGACTTGTTGACCCTTGCCCAGGCAGTGTCTGGTGACCGGGCGGGTGAGGCGATCATCCTCGGCGTGGCTGAGGTGCAAGATAGCTCGTTCAGCACTGGCAAGCCACTGGCCCGCGCCTACCGTACCCTACTCAATTATATGCCACCAGCAGCCCCTGACCTGCGCGCCTTTCCCGCTGGCACCCGCCCTGTGGTCTTGCACACCAAGGTGAAGGTGGCGCACAGCGTTGCCCTGGGGATCGTGGACGCAGCGATTGAGGAGCGCGCTGATCTGCTGCTGCTGCCCTGGAAGGGCTACACCCGCAGCCCCGATGCTCTCTACGGGCGCACCTGCGACGAGGTGATGCTGTCCGCCCCCTGTGATGTGATCCTCTGCCGCTTCGCCGCCGGTGGGCTGGCAGCAGTGCAGGATATCCTACTGGCAGTGCGTGGTGGCCCCTACGCTGAGTTCGCGCTGAAGATTGGGCAGGCATTGATGCCGCCGCTGGGGGCCACGATGACCGTCTTGCACAGCGGCACCCCGCCTGCACCTAGCGAAATTGTCTCACACTGGGATGAGCCTTTCGCCGAGTTCGAGGAGTTGTTGCAGGGTGCAGCCTACCGCCGGGCCAGCGTCTACGCCCCCGATCCTGCCACCGCCGTCTTGCAGGAGATGACCGACCACCAGTTGGTGATCATGGGGGCGAGTGGCACCCTCTATCGCGGCGGCCTCGGCCAGCCGACGATGACCCAACGAGTTAGCGCAGCGGCAAGGCAGCGCGAGCTTTCGCTGCTGGTCGCTCGCACCCGCCAGCCGCTAGAGTTGGCTCGCTACCAGCGACCGCGCAGCCACGACTCTACCTCGCTGCTGAACGGGCGCGGCAGCCTGGAGGAGCCGGTCGAACCCGCCCTTGATGCGCCAGACCTCAACCCGCAAGCCCGCCTGCGCCCGGTCGTCGAACACTGGGCGGTCGAACATAGCTATGACGTGAACGAGTTTGCCGACCATGCCCGCTTGGCCGTCCTCAAAGAGCGGCAGGGTCTACACATCAGCCTCTGCCTCAACTTCGTGGCCGGGCCACAGAAACACACCGTCGAACTGCTCAAAGGGATCAGCAAAGGGTTGCTCGAAGAAGCAAAGTTGGTGGATGAGATCGTGATCCTCGATGGCGGTGACGGCACAGTGGCCGAACTCGCCTCTCGGCACGGCTTCAGCGGCTACCGCCAGGATGAGGTGTTGCCAGAGATCAGCATCTACGCTGGGCGTGGTAGCTTGCTCTGGAAAAGCGCAGCGGTCAGCAGTGGCGATCTGGTCGTCTGGCAGGATGTGCAGGCCGCCCGCCCGACCACCATGAGCATCGCCAATCTGATTGGCCCCTTGCTTGAAGAACCCAGCCTCAAACTGATCATCGGGCGCGGTACCCAGCGGGGCGAGAACCGCACCTACCCTGAAGTACTTGGCGATTATTGGAAGTTGAGCGAGTTGGCTGCGGCCTTGTTGCGTGGTGAAGCGGGGGCGTTGCGCCGCCTGTGCGCGCGCTTTTACTATCAGCTAGCCGGGTTGCTGGAACCAACTAGCGGTGACCTGGCCGCCAGCCGCCATCTGCTCAACAGCTTGCCTATCGTGGCCGGGTCTGTCGGGGTGGTGGGCCTGATCCTCGACACGATCAGCCATTATGGGTTGAACGCGGTCGGGCAGGTGGAGGTAGCCCGCCCCGCCCTGGCAGACGGTCTACACGTGCGCCATACCGCCGGCCATCTGCTCAACCTCCTAGCTCATTATACCCAGCGGGGGGTGGGGGTGGGCGAGACTGGGCGCAGTGCGGCCCTGCGCGAGATGCACGAGCTATATACCCTCCTGGCACAAGGTCAGCGACAGAACCCCCGCCGCCGAGCCTACGAGGTAGAGGAGCGCGAACTTGAGTGCCTCGAACTGCCACCGCTCGGCCAACTACGTCCTCCGCCCAACAGTGAAGACAGTGGCATAGTTCCTGCAAGTTGGTAAGGGGATATTTATGTTTCCCATACAAATCTAATGCTTTGGATGGTTGCATTCTACATCTAACAAAGGTATAATGTGGGTCGCGCATCTGAACGGCGGAGCTAGTCGTTTAGATAGTGAGAGGCTTTTTGCCAAAGCGAGCATATCTGCCTGGATATGACTGGATAGTTCGCAGTAAGGAGGTAGGCAGATGGACGAGAATGAATTGACGGTTGCGGCCCCAAAGCGGCGCGCCCGTAAGAGTACAAAGAAGGACGTGAGCGTCGTGGCTAGCAATGCTGACGAGATGAGCCTGCCGGTTGAGGGGCTGGTGACGGCTGCCATGATGCAGACCGCGATGGGGGTTGGCAGTGATGATTTGGCGGATGCAGAACCGGGTGACGACGCGCTCCACGCCACGAAGGCGTTGGAGGAGCCAGACCTTACCGAACTAGTGATCATGGGGGTACCAGAGGGTGGCGTAGCCCGCAGCTTCACTCCGCCCGTCGCCGATGATGATGACGAGCTTGACCTTACCCCTGGCGAAGCGGATAGCTTCAACACCGACGCAGTGCAACTTTACCTCAAGGAGATCAGCCGCGCCCCCTTGCTGACCACGGAGCAGGAACTTGACCTGGCCCAGCGCATCAAGGCGGGTGACATCAACTCGACCCAGAAGTTTGTGCTTGCCAACCTACGGCTGGTAGTTAGCATCGCCAAGAAGTACGTGGGCCGTGGCCTCAGCTTGCTCGACCTGATCCAGGAAGGCAACATGGGTCTAATGCGCGCGGTTAACAAGTTCGACCCATCGCGGGGCTTCAAGTTCAGCACCTATGCCACCTGGTGGATTCGCCAGGCCATCTTGCGGGCGATCAGCGAACAGGCCCGCACTATCCGCCTGCCCGCCCACATCAGCGAGAGCATCAGCCGGGTTAGCAAGGCCGCGCAGAGCATCCTCCAGGAGACGGGTCGCACCGCCAAGCCAGAGGAGATCGCTAAGGCCACTGGGCTTGAGGTGCAGCGTGTGCGCGACATCCTCAAGTCAACCCAAACCCCGATCAGCCTGGAAACGCCGATTGGCGAGGAGGGTGACGAGACTTCGCTCGGCGACTTCATCCAGGACGTAGACGCTATCGCCCCTGACGAGGCGGCCAGCCGCAACCTGCTCAAGCAGGAGATCAAGGACACCCTTGCGGAAGTCCTGACCCCTCGCGAACAGATGGTGCTGCAACTGCGCTTTGGCCTCGGCAACGGCCACCAATACCCGCTAGAGAAGGTGGGCGAGCAACTGGGTGTCACCCGCGAGCGCGTCCGCCAGATCGAGACAGAGGCTCTCCGCAAGCTCCGCACGCCAGCTCTGGCTGGTCGCCTGCGCGAATACTTGCAGTGAGTTGCAAGTGAGAATTGACGCAAAGAGGGGGCGTACCTGCAAGGGTACGCCCCTTTCTGGTGCGCTGGCGGGTAGTCGGTCACTCGTTCATCGGTCACCCTGCGGGCTGCTCGTCGGCAGACAAGCTGTTGACTAGCTGACCTGCCCTGCGAGCGGCTATTACGGCCCAGGGCAGCAGGGTGGCGTAGAACAGGAAGACCAGCCAGCCGAAGGTGTAGTAGCCGAACCCGAATAGGCCGCCGGGTGAGTAGACGTGCAGCAGCAGGTGCATGAGGAAGGCGGCAATGTCGCAAGCCAGGAAGACGACCGCCACCTGGACGCGGAAGTAGGCACCATGCTGGCGGCTCTCCGCTGCCGTCAGCCGCTTCGCCCGGTCGTCTGCTGCTAGCTGCTGCCTGACGGTAGCCAGGTCTGGGCTTGGCGGCGAGGGGTACTCAACAGCCTGCTGGTTCATCGTACCTCCTGCTTCAATCGCCATTGCAAGTCCTCCTACGCTCAAGGTAGTCGTTTATTAGCTAGCGGTGGGGAGGTTGGTTGCTGCCATAGCCGCCTTGCATCCTTTGTATCTCCAACTCAATCTGGCGTTCACGCTCGGTCTCGCTCATCGGCTGCGGGCCGTATACCTTCATATAGTTGCTGAAGATGCCAATGCCCACGCCCATGATCACGAAGATCGGCCAGAAGAAGATCGCACCACCGGCCACAATGCTGATCGCTGCCCAGATGATCAGGTTGATGCCGATAGCGGAGAGGCCGCCCATCGTCTCGCGTTGGAACTTCTCCTTCTGGCGCACCCGCTGTTCTGCCGCCGCCCGCAAATCGCTGAGGCGGTCGGTCGCTACGGCGATCGGCTGGTAGCTCTGGCTTAGCGGTAGCGGAACGGGTTGCATGGCAGGCTGCTGATAGGGGATCATCTTTACTGCATCAGGTGCCACCTTGAGGCTGTCAGGCATGGGGGCTGGCTCGGAGTAGCTAGGCGGCTGCCAGTAACCCTGAGGGCTGGCTTGCGCCCCAAGCTGGCGGGTTTCGTCGTCAGGGGTGGGCGGCCCAGCGTCGCGGCCATAGTTGTCGTTCATCGATCAGCATCTCCCTCAAGCTCGTTCAGCGATTTCGGCCCTGTTGCTCCTGGTCGAAGCGTTGTTGCCAGTCGCTCTGCTGGTCGCTGGGCAAGCTGCCAGGGGTAGGCGGTGGGTAGCTAGCCTCCATGCGGCGCATCTCCTCGGCAATCTGCTGTTCGCGGCGCAGGGGATTGGTCTGCTGCCCCCCGTAAGCCGTCATGTATTGGGCGAAGACAGCGATGCCCCAGCCGAAGGCGGGCCAGACCGGCCAGAAGTAGTAAGGGTGGCCGCTAGCCAGTGAAGTGATCAGCCAGATGGTGATGAGCAGGCTGATCACGAACAGGTAGGTCGTGAGGTGAGCGCGAAAGACCTCCTTCGCCTTAACCCGCTTCTCGGCCTCGCGGCGGATGAGGTCTGCTGGGTTGTAGCCAGCAGAGCCACCCGCTAGTGGGGTGATGCTCGGCTGATAGGGGGCAGCTCCGTACTGCACCGGCCCTGCCGCCTGCTTCGGTTGCTCGTATGGCACCGGCTTGAGGTTGTCGGGCATGGGGGCGGGCGCGGCGTAGGGCTGCGGCGGCGCGGCGTAGGTTGGCGGCTGCCAGTAGCCAGGCTGCTCTGGCTGCGGCTGTGGACTCATCCGTGTGGTGTTCGCGTCGCCCTCCTGATTGCCACCCCGTCCATAGTTGTCGTTCATTGCGTCTCTCCTCTCCCCGCCTACCCCACAAGGGTCAAATACTTCATCCGTTACATCCTTTAGGCTGCATTATAGCACGCTCGTTGCGCGCTGTCTAGAGTGGTAGCGTGGTTAGCGTTTGACCTCTCTGCTAGCTTATTATTGCCTGCCGCCAAATCTAACCAGCTTCAAACACGCCTCAGCCACCTGCTGCCACTTTGCTCGGTTATACTTGAAAGGATAAAAGACAAAAGGAAGAAACAAGCTAAGATGCAGAACAGACCCCCCATGCACCCAATGATGGAGCGGCAAGGCCGCCCCAAGTTCGTCAGCAAGGGCGAGGGCGGCGGTAGCGGCGCGCCACCTGCCCCCCCTGAAGATGAGAAACCCAAGAATCTGCGTGAACGCGCAGCCGACCTGCGTAAGAATGCGGGCGTTACCCTGTCTGGTATCCCCCGTGCCTTCGGCCTCGTCTGGCAGGGCCACAAGGGTTATACCCTAGCCATTGGCAGCTTCGCGGTGGTCGCTGGTTTGGTGCCAGCGATCTCAGCCCTGATCAGCGGCGCACTGATTAACGAGGTGGCTGATGCGGCCCGCACTGGCGCGACTGATGCCCGCGTGCAGGCTGTGATCTGGCTGGCGGTAGCCCAGTTCGCTGTGCTAGTTGCTAGCAGCCTGATGCAGACCCTGCTAAACATCAACCAGCAGGCGTTGCAAGAGCTAACCGCCATGCGTATCCAGCGGATGTTGATGGAACACGCCAACCGCCTTGACCTGCGCTTCTTTGAAGACCCCAAGTTCTATGACAGCTTGCAGCAGGCCCAGCAGCAAGCGACCTTCCGCCCACTGGCGATGGTGCAGCAGATGTTTGGCTTGGTGCGTTCGCTGATCACCTTCGTCAGCCTGATTGCCATCCTGCTCACCCTCGGTTGGCTGGTGGCTGTGCTGGCTCTGCTTTCGCCAATCCCCAGCTTTATCGCCAGCGCACGTTACGGTTGGCAGGGCTATATGCTCTCCCGCCGCCAGTCGCCAGAACGCAGGCGGATGAGCTACCTGCTCGACCTGGTGACGAAGGATACCTACAACAAGGAAATCAAGCTGTTTGGCCTGGGTAACTACTTTATTGACCGCTGGGGCGAAATCGCCAACCGCTTCTACAAGGAGAACCGCACCCTGGTGCGCCGCCGCTACCTGGCGGGATTTGGCCTCGGCAGCCTCAGCACCATCGTTAGCAGCGGCACCTTCCTCTACGTGGCCTTGCAGACGGTGCGCGGCCTGTTCAACCTCGGCCAACTGACCGTCTACACCCAGGCGGTGGGCCAGGTGCAATCTAGCTTCCAGAGCATCCTTGACGGGGTGAGCGGGATGTATGAGAACAGCCTCTACCTCAATACCCTCTACGAGTTCCTCGACTACACCCCGGCGATCCAGTCGCCGCCCGACGCAATCAAGCTGACCTTGCCGCTCAAGCAGGGGGTGGAGTTCCGCCACGTCAGCTTCACCTACCCTGGCAAGGAGACCCCTGCCTTGCGTGATGTTAGCTTCACGATCAAGCTGGACGAGACTATCGCCCTGGTTGGGCAGAATGGGGCGGGCAAGACGACGGTGGTCAAGCTGCTCTCGCGCCTCTACGACCCAGATGAGGGCGCAATCCTGATCGACGGCCACGACCTGCGTGAGTATGACCTGGACAGCCTACGGGCTAGCATCGGTGTGATCTTCCAGGACTATGCCACCTACTTCTTCAGCGCACGCGAGAACATCGGGGTGGGCAAGCTGGCGGAGATCGACAATCAAGAGATGGTCGGCCTGGCTGCGGGCAAGAGTGGCGCGAACGTAGCTATCGAAAAGCTGCCGAACGGTTATGAGACGACCCTGGGCCGCTGGTTCGACGAAGGCTACCAGCTATCGGGCGGCGAGTGGCAGAAGGTCGCCCTTGCCCGCGCCTTCATGCGTGATGCCGAAATCCTGATCCTCGACGAGCCGACCGCCAGCCTCGATGCGCGGGCGGAGTACGAAATCTTCGCCCAGATGAAGGCCTTGACCACTGGCAAGATGGCTTTGTTCATCAGCCACCGCTTCAGCACTGTGCGCCTGGCCGACCGCATCCTCGTGCTGGAGGATGGCCGCATCAAGGAGGATGGCACTCACGCCGAACTGCTGACCCTGGGCGGCACCTACGCCGAGTTGTTCAACCTGCAAGCAGCCAGTTACCGCTAGCCTTACGGCCACCCCCTGCCGCCTTGACGTTAGCCCCAGCCAGCCGTTACAATGGGGGGTGAGAGCAGCATGGTCGAAGTTGAGCCTGGGGCGGAGACTGCTGGCGGTATACGCGCTAGCGGTCTTGTTGCGCTCTCTGCTACTCGTTCTCACCGCCCAGCGCGGCTATCTAGACTACAACGCCGACGGCTTCACCCGCACCGTCCACGCCTGGCAGTGGCAGCAGCAGCCCAGCTTTGAGGTAGGGGTGTGGTTGCCGCTGCACTTCTGGTTGGTTGGCGGCGTGATCCACTTTTGGGACAACCTCTACCTCGCCCCGCGCCTCGTCAACCTGCTCTGTAGCTTCGGCACCCTCGCCAATCTGTTGCTGCTCGGTCGCGTCCTGTTCGGTGAGCGCGTTGGCTACCTGACGGCGTTGCTAGCGGCGGTCTTCCCCTGGGAGGTCTGGTTCGGCCTCAGCGGGATGTCGGAAAGCATATCGCACCTGCTGCTTAGTGGCGCGGCTCTGCTCGTGGTGGCCTGGGCCAGCAGCAATCGCCTGCGGTCTGCTCTCGGCGCGGCGGTGCTGATCGCCCTGGCAACGATGGTGCGCTACGAAGCCTGGTTCTACGCCCTGGCTTTCGCGGTGACGCTGCCCGCCTTCTATTTCGCCGAGCAGTACAGGAAGCGGCGGCTGGCAAGCGGTGTGGTTGCTGGGCCAGCAGCCCGCCTGCAAACCCTGAAGTTGCTGCTGGTCGCCCTGCTGCCGTTTAGCTTCATCGCCCTTTGGTTGGGCGCGAGTGCGCTGACTCTGGGCGACCCACTGGCTTTTGCGAAGGCGACCAGCCAAATCAACAGCGATTGGTCACCCGCCGCCGCGCAAAGCGATTGGTGGACGAAGCTAACCTTCTATCCCGCTCTGTTTCTCGCCCTCGCCCCGCCAATCAGCGGGCTGCTGCTGGTCGGGGTGGCGGTGGCGGCTGGCATCGAGCGCAGCAGGCGGTTGTTCGCCTACGTTGCGCTGCTGCTCGGCGAAGCGGTCTTCTTCATCCTGATTACCGCCCGTTACAACAACATCGGGGCAGGCAGCGACCGCTACCTGGTCTCTCTGCTGCTGCTGCTCCTACCCTTTGTTGCCTACCTGCTAGACTTGCCCCTACGGAGCAGTTGGCTACGCGCTCACGGCGGCTGGCTGCGGCCCGTGCTATTGATGGTCAGCGGGCTAGTGTTCGCCAGCGTATTCGTCTACAGCTTCGACCGTACCCTTGCCCGCCGCGAGAGCTTCCCAGACCGCGATACCCAGGCCGTTGCTGGCTACCTGCGCGCCCGCTTCGCCGCTGGTAGCCTACCACCCGACAGCCGCGTAGTGGTCAACCTGCCGCCTGCCAGTAGTGACCGCCACAACGCGCAGTATGTCTTTCAGGTGATCAGCAACAAGCCCGACAACTTCATCTTCCTCACCGACAACGCCACCTTCAACGCCGTGGCTGGCAGCGCACACCCCCGCCTCTGGCTGGTGGACGAGACGGCGGGCAACTCAAACCCGCCAACTGGGGCTAGCGAACTACGCTTTGGTCGCTACCATATTGCTCTGAGCGGCCCGCAGGCGACCCTCGGCGCGGTAGTTGAGCAGCAGAGTGGGCAACCAGGGCGCGTCAAGCTGCACGGTAGCGGCTACCCACCCGGCGCGACCATCGGCCTGTGGGTGACAAGCCCCAGCCAGCAAGTGACGCAGCTAGGCACGGTGCAGGCCGACGCAAGCGGGCAGGTAGCCCTGGTCTTTGCTCCTCACCCCGCACAGGCCGCTGAGGGCGGCTACTGGGCGGCCAGCGGTCAGGTGCAGGGGGGAGGGCTGATTGGCATCGCTTGGTTCCACCTCACCCGCTTACCCTCATCGACAATGAAGGAGGAGCGTACCCCTTTTGCACGCTCCTCCTTGCTGTTGCTACTACTCTGCTGGGCTACGGAGCCTGCTCGATAGCCTTGTGGACGACCTTCGATAGCTCGCCACGCCTGATATTGTCATTGGGCCGGAAGCAGAGGCCATTGCCACAGCCTGCCCCGCTGATTACGCCCACGTGGTTGAGCGACTCGATGGCTGCATAGCCAAACGACCCCACTGGTACGTCGCTGAAGGTGGGGTTGGTCGGGTTGTAGGCGGCGTAGTTCCGCACGCGCTGGACGATCACTGCCACCTGCACGCGGCTGATGTTGAGGTTGGGGCCGTAGCAGGGGGTGGTCAGACCGAGGCTGCTACACTGCCCGCTGCTCAGGCCACTAACTGCGTTCGCGTTGGCTGCACTCTCCACGTAGCCGTAGAAGGGGCTGGCGGCTGGCACGTCGCTGAAGGTGGGGTTGCCCTGCGGGGTGTAGGCAGCGATACCGAAGCCGAGGGTGGCGATCTTGGCGAACTGCCCCCGCGTTGTGTTGCCATTCGGCTGGAAGCTGCCGTTCTGGAAGCCGTTGATTACCCCACGACAGGCGAGGAAGATGATGTCGTCGTGGAAGATGTAACCGCTCGGCACGTCGTTGAAGCTGGCCGTGCAGGGGGTGGTAGTTGCCGTTGGCTGGGCCACTGTGCTGCTAGCGGTGGGCAGGGCTGGCGTGCTAGTGGCGGTGGTTGGAGGGGTGCTAGTAGCGGTTGCTGGCGTGTTGGTGGCGGTTGCTGGGGTGGTAGTGGCGGTGGGCAGGCCTGGGGTGGTCGTTGGCGAAGCTGGGGTGGCACTTGGCAGGGCTGTGGTGGTGGCAGTGGGCAGGGCTGGCGTAATGGTTGGCAGTGATGTGCTGGTGGGGGCTGGTGGCGCGGGGGTGTCAGTCGGCAGGCCGCCCCCACCATTGGTCACGTCGAGGAAGGCGGCAGAGATCGGCCCCCACGTCTGGTAGCCAGCGTAGTCAGTAGCCCCACGCCCACTCACGAAGACGATGTGGCGGCCAGGGCTGAGGCTGCCAGTGGCAATGCTCGCATTGACTGCCTCGGTCGGCGAGTTAAAGGCACCATCGGTCGCGTTCATGCTGATAGCCACGCTGCTGCTGATCCAGGGCGGCGTGTCAATGTAGTAGCTGGCCGCCCCTACATTTTGCAAGTTGCGGTTGACATGGCTACCCTGCCCCGCCCACTGGAAGTTGATGCTCGCGCTGAGGCTGGCACTCACGCCCTGGGTGACGGTGATTACGTTTGGCACGTTGTTCGCGTCTGGCCCGTGCGTCAGCAGATAGGGCGCACGTACCGACTTTGCCAGGTTGATTAGCATCGCCTTGTTGTCGAGCCAGAGTTGGTTGGCCTCGGCCAGCGATACGAAGAAGGCTGCCCCGTCGAGTTCGGTGGTGATCGCCGGGATGCCCAGTTCGCCATAGGCCCAGTCGCGGATGCTACCGTCTACGGTGTAGAGGCAGTTGGGTTCGGGCGACTGGCAGGATTGATAGTTGTTGCCGCCAGCGGCGGGCGCGCTCATGTGCTGGGCAATGTTGTCAATATCCAGGTAGTTAGGGGCGCGGTAGGTAGCCGTTCCCTGCACCGACCAACCCCAGGGGTAGAGGTTGAGGGCGGCATTAGAGTGCATACTTTGCAGCAGGCCAGTGGTGGTTAGCGGGGCCGCGTCGGTCAGGGCCGGACCGCGCTGGTCAGCAACCAGTTGGCGAATCTTGTTCAGTTCGTAGGCACCCTCTGGCTCCGAGCCACCGCTGAGGCCGCGATAGGTCTGGTCGCAGGGGGCATTGCTGCTGCCACCGGGCGCAGCACCCCACTGGAAGGGATAGTTGCGGTTCATATCCACGCCAAACTGACTGCTTGCGCTCGGCGGCCAGGTGGTGCAGGTCTGGCCCTGGTTGTTGGCCGTGTTGTTGGCATTCTTGCGCTGATAGTAAGCATTGCCGCTGCCCGCCGCCTCAACGATGTGGTGGCCGTCGGGGTTGCTCATTGGCACTACCCAGATGTCGTGGTAGTCTATCAGCCAGCGCGCATCCGCATTGGTGTTGTAGCTACTAAGTAGATACTGGATGTAGTTCATCGCCACCTCGCTGACCGCTATCTCGCGGGGGTGGATGCCTGCCTCATACCAGAAGACCGGTTTGGGGCCAGCAATATTGCGGTTGGTGATGTGCATCGCCAGCAGGTCGTAGCCGCTGTAGGGGCTGGGCAAGGTGCAGCTACCCGCGCGATCCTTGCACCAGGAGTTGCCGTAGTCCACCTTCTCGCTCAGGTTGGGGTAGGTGGCCGCCATTTGATCCAGGAAGCTCTGCATCTCCTCGACTGTGCGGTAGCCCCCACAGTAGTTGTCGGCGGGGCAGGGGCTGTCGCCAGCACTGGCCTTGCCAAATAGCTTCTTGGGGTGGTTCGCCAGGTCGGTCAGCGGCTTGTCCACCGTCAGGTTCAGCCCCGCCGCTACCATCTGCTCGTACTGTGGCTGGCTGGCCCAGATGGTCAGATAGCCACCCCTGGTGCTAACCTCGTCAGCCCCCCAGCGCACGGCCAGCAAGTCGCGTTCGCGGTCATCCTTGAAGCGTACCTCGACCACGACTACAGCAGGGTTGGGGGGCTGGCCGTTGAAGCCCTGCCCACTGGCGAAACCTGGCCCCCCTGCTAGCAGCAGGGCAAGGCTGACATTGAGAACCAGAGCGAGGGCGAGCAACGCCCAGGCGATCTTGTACCGACGAGTCATACTGTTTACTTCTCCTTCTATGGGTACCTGGGCTGGTTAGCGGCTGACAAATGTGGCGGTCACTGTTGGGGGTACGGCGTTAGTGGTAGCCGCAATTATATCATCGTCTAAGCGGGGCGGCAACTATCTTCTCTGGCAGTTTGGCGGGCGGGCGGCCTGATGTGCTATAATTCAGCCAGTCAACTGTGCTGGTGGCGGGCAGCGTTGCCGCCACCCATACCCGAAAGGAGTTCCCGCAACAATGGACGAACAGCAGAAGGCTACGCTCAAGGTGGGTGATAACGCCCCCGACTTCAAGCTAAAGAGCAGCACCGGCGGCGAGATGGGCCTCAGCGACCTTAAGGGCCGCCCAGCAGTAATCATCTTCTACCCATTCGATTGGAGTGGTCCTTGCACCAGCCAGCTTAACATCATCCAAGAAGTGCTGCCAGAGTTTGAGCAGTATGACGCGCAGGTGATCGGCATCAGTGCCGACAGTATCTTCAGCCACAAGGCTTGGGCCGAGCAAATGCACCTCAGCTTCCCCATCCTCAGCGACTGGGGCGGCAAGACCATCGCTGCCTTTGGGGTCGCCAACCCAGACGGGGCAGCCAACCGCGTCACCATCGTGCTGGACAAGGATGGCAAGGTGCTGATGCGCGATGAGGGCGCGAACCGGGGGGTGGTGCCAGAGGTGACTAAGGTGTTCGAGACCCTGGAGCAGCAGGGGGGCGTGAACTCCAAATGAGCCTTACTGCCCGCCCGCTGCCGCCTGTGACGGAGGCCGACCACAGCCTCGGCCCGCAGGATGCGCCAGTGACGATGGTGGAGTATGGCGACCTTGAGTGCCAACTTTGCGGTGAGGCGCACCCGGTTGTTGAGCGTGTGCGCGCCCACTTTGGCGACCGCCTGCGCTTCGTCTTCCGCCACTTCCCGATCCCCAGCGCACACCCCCATGCCCAGCTAGCTGCTGAAGCAAGCGAGGCGGCTGCGGCGCAAGGTGCGTTCTGGCCGCTGTTCCACAAGCTGTACGAGAACCAGCAGCACCTGGAGCGGGCTGACCTCGACCGCTATGCAGGTGAGCTTGGTCTCGACCTGGCAGCGTTTGATGCAGCCCTGGCTGATGGCCGCTACACCCAGCCGATCAAGGATGGCTTCCGGGCAGGATTGCGCGCTGGGGTGAATGGCACCCCCACCTTCTTTATCAACGGTCAACGTTATACGGGCGAACGCGACTTTGCGGCGATGACAGCGGCGATTGAGCAGGCGATGGTGCGCTAAAGACTTGAGCGGCAACAACAAAAGCCCCCTCTCCCTTGCGGAGGAGGGGGCTTCGTTTGCTGTGGCTAAGGGTAGCGATTCGATGGCGCGGCGTACGACCTTCGACAGCTCGCCCCGCTTGATGTTGTCGTTCGGGCGGAAGCAGAGGCCACCACCGCCAGCGCAGGCTGCGCCGTTGATGATATTGCGGCTAGCCAGCGTCTCCACCGCGTTGAAGGCGAAGTTACTGGTTGGCACGTCGGTGAAGGTCTGCGCGCCACCAGCTGGGGTGACGACGGTGTAGTTGCGCGCCCGCTGCACGATAGCAGCGACCTGCGCTCGCGTGATGTTGACGTTCGGGCCGTAGCAAGGCGGCATCACGCCCAGGTTGTTGCACTGGGTAGTAGTCAGGCCGTTAACCACGGTTGCGTGGAAGGCGGTTTCGATGAAGGTGTAGAAGATGTAGCCGGGCGGTACATCGCTGAAGCTCTGGCCGCTAGCCGGGGTGAAGGGGGCGATCCCGAAGCCGAGCGCAGCGATCTTGGCAAACTGGCCGCGGCTGGTGTTGGCGTTGGGGCTGAAGTTGCCGCCGCCGGTGCCGTTGACGATACCGCGACAGGCCAGGTAGGTGATGTCGCCGTAGAAGATGTTAGTGGTTGACACGTCAGTGAATGTGATACTGCACTGGGTGGCGGTGGCGGTTGGGCTACCACCAGGGGTGTTGGTGGCGGTTGGGCTACCACCAGGGGTGTTGGTAGGCACGGCGGCGGTGGCGGTCTGGGCTACCGAAGTAGCTGTCTGTGCCACTGCGGTGCCAGAGGCAGCCGTTGCGGTGGCGGCTACTGCCGTCTGGGTGGCAGGATTAGCCCCAGCTACTGCGGTCTGGGTGGCTGCCACTGCGGTGCCGGTTGCCCCGACTGCTGCGGTCTGGGTTGCTCCGGCTACTGCGGTCTGGGTTGCTCCGGCTACTGCGGTCTGGGTTGCTCCGGCTACTGCGGTCTGGGTGGCCCCGGCTACTGCGGTCTGGGTGGCTCCCGCGCCGTTGGCGGCGTTGACCTGCTGGTAGCCCATTGCAGCCCGGAAGTTGGCACTGCTGGCGTTACCCGCGACGGCCTGGCCGACGGTGAAGCTGCTCAGGCGGTAGCTGGCCGAACTGCGACCCTCGCCGCCGCCAGCCCCCGTCTGCGACCAGTTGATGGCGAAGTTGGCAGAGCTAGCTGCTAGTACCGAACCGACCACGACTAGGGTCATCACTACTCCGAGCAGGCTGGCTCCCAGCGGGCGACCACGGGTGCGTGTGTTTCGCATCGCACTTTCCTTTCTTGCGCTGGGGCGAGCTACTTGAAGTTGACGAAGACGGTGGTGTTGCCGCTAGCGTCTGGCTTGCTGGCGACCTTGCCGATGGTGAAGGCGGAGGCATCCTTGCTCACGGTCAGGCCGTTCGCGCCGATGGTCAGGCGGTCGCCGATGGCGGCATTGCCGACCTTCATCTGCGCCTGGCCGAGGACGATCACGCTTACCATGTCGCCGCTCTTGATGCTGCCAGTCGGGTCAACGTTCCAGCCGAGCTTGCCCGCTTCCAGGCCTTGCTTGCTCAGCCGATGCTCGATCACGCCAATAGCTGCGCCAGCGTTCTCCGCCGTCGCCTTGACTGCGCCGAGGACATTGTTGCCTTCGATCAGCTTGTTGTCGCCGTCCAGAGCCAGCACGTCGCCCGCTTGCAGGGTCTCGCTGCCATGGTACTGAAGCTCCATCGCATAGTTGGCGGCGGTAACGTTGGCCGCAAGCACACGCCCGTTGGTGCTGAGGCCGCGTATGTTAGCTGGTACGGCATTGTTGTTGATTACGTAGAGGCCATCGCTGTTGGTGTGGTACACGTCTATGCCGTCGTTGGCGTAGGAGACGCCAGCGGGGTTGGTTGGCTTGCCAAAGACGCTGGCCCGTGTTGCGGTGACGACCAGACCGGTACCGGTCGAGGTGAAGACACCTGCGACAGTGGTAGAACTATTGTCTCCAATAGCGTTGCCCACCACGCCGTAGCTACCCTGGGTGGCAGTGCTACCGAAGGAAAGGCCATACACGCCATAGCCCTTGCTGGCAACGCCGTAGACGGCAGTGGTGAAGCCGGTATTGGAGCTGGTAGCATCGAAGTAGCCACCGAAGGAGTTGCTGCTGCCAGTAGCGGTGGACGAAGCCCAGATGCCGCTGGCCCCGAAGGCCCGCACGCCAGCATAGGAGCTGCTGTCGGTGCCGCCAATGAAGTAGCCGCCATAGCCGCCCGCCGTAGCACCCCTACCCTGCACACCGATCGTGCCAGTGAAGGTGCCGCCGAAGCCGTTGGTACCAAAGCTCTCGCCGCTCACGCCAACACTCTGCTGGTTGGCATTGCTGTCAATAGACGAGCCGTAAACGCCAGCACCGCCGTTGCTACGGCCGTACAAGCCGAAGTTGCCTCGACCGTACACGCCGCTGTTGTAGCGGTCGGTGTCGGTGGTGACATTGACCCCGTTGATCGTGCCGTAGTAAAAGATGGAAGACTGCTCGACCGCGCCGACAGCGGCTGAACCAGCAGCCAGACCCATAGCATAAGGAGAGCCAGTGAGCAGGAAGCGGGGGGTCATCTCTGTGTCCGCCCCGACGGTGATGCCCAGGTAGGCAGTATTCCTCAGATAAGTGTCAACGATGTTGTTATCAATGGGGCTGGCGGTGCCAAGCTGGTAGGTAAAGAGGCCATTCGCGTCGGGGGTAACGCTGACTGGGCCTTCGGTGAAGAAGGCGGCGCCAGCCGTAGCCACACTGTAGAGGTTGAAGGTGACGTTGGTGGCAACCACAATTGGTGCGCCCACCGCGTTGGTCAGGCGACCCTGCACCGCGAGCTTGTAGGGGGCTACACTGGTTACTACCTGGGGGCCAGCCTTGCCCTGCTTGACCGGCGCGGCAGAGACCTGCACGTTGCTAGCGGCGGCTGCCTGCTGGCGGCCTACTTGGGCCTGCTGATCCCCGCTGCCTGCCTGTGCGCCTACGCCGACGGCCTGGCTGAGGACGATTACGACCGCGAGCGCAGCAACTGCCAGCGCGACGATACGATTGTACTTCATCTACATCTCCCTTTCACTAAACACCTGGTAATCTCTCTGCCCCACGTTGGGGCTTTTCAATTATAAAGCAGATCATGGCAGAGGGGAATACCTTGTTTTAGGTATCTTTGCCCCGGATTTTACAGGGCCAGGGCATTGGCAAAGCCAAAACAGCCCGATCCATACTAAAGGATGAAGTGCTATAATGACGTAGACGGTCTATAGGTGACTACTAGCTATTAGGCGCAGGTGCGGAGCAGTCTGCATCGCGCACCCAGCAAGCCACCGATCAACTACTGTTTTGCGCCGTGCAAAGTCAGGCAACGGAGTAAATTGAGATTCGGCATAGCTCAATTCCTTAGTTCAAGCAGGGCGGGAACTGGGTTGCTGCCACATAAAGCTACTAGGAGGATCACCTTGGACCAACTGTATCTCGCGGACTGCCTCACGATGGAGGCCAGCCTGCTGTTTGTTCTGCTCGACGAAAGTAGCGACCCAACCCTGCTGATCAGCGACACGGTGGTGAAGCCGCTCTACTACAATCGGGCAGCGGCCTGGTTGGTAGACCCCGCATCCAGCCGTTTGCTTGCTCAGTTGGTGCAGATGTTGCCGCTAGCCCTCAAAGGAGCGGTGGTCAGCGAGGTTAACCTGCTGATCTATCTGGAGGAGCGGCAGCACGGCGGCGAGTGGCAATGTCAGGCCAGCCGCCTCTACCTCAGCCAGAGCAGCGGCCAGCCCTCCGAGGTTAGCTGGTTGCTGCGCCTGCGGCCCGCTGGCGACCCTAGCAGCTTGCAACTCGACCACTTGCAGCAGAATGGCTTGAGCAGGCGCGAGGCTGAGGTGGTGCTGCTAGCCGCCCAGGGGCTGTCTAACGCCGAAATCGCTGCCCGCCTGACGATTGGCACCCAGACCGCCGCCGTTCATCTGCGAAACTCCTACCTCAAGTTGGGTGTCCACCGCCGCACCGCCCTGGCAGGCCTGCTGCGCCCAGGAGCGAGTATGGCGCAGGAGCAGGGTGGTATGCTATAATAGGCGCAAAGTTCGCCGCTGGGCGGCCTGCTACACAGTGAGGAGGGGAACGATGCGCGTACCAACGCCGCTACTGCAAATCGTCCCGCAAGCGATGGTGATCCTGCACGAGGAGTACGACGAAGGTCGCGTCAGCCGCCTGGCTGCGCGCCTGGCCGTAGACGGCGTGTTGAAGGACCCGCCGATTGCTGGCCGCCTACCGGGGATGGAGCAACTGATCGAACTGGACGGCACCAACCGCCTGATGGCCCTGCGCCACCTGGGGCTGGAACACACTCTGGTGCAGGTGGTGGACTACCTCGACCCGGCCATGCGGCTCTCGGCCTGGTACCACGTCGTCCACCAGCTAGCCCTGGGTGATCTGCTGGCCCGTTGCCGCCCACTAGGCCTGCGAGTGGAGCAGGTAAGCGTGGCTGAGGCGGATCGCTTGCTGGCCGCGCGCGCTGTGGCTGCCTACCTGCGTGGCAGTGATGAAGGTGGTGTCGCTCATGTGCTGTATGCTAGCAGCGACCTGGGCGAACAGGCGCAGGTGCTGAACGAGCTTGTCCATGCCTACAAGTTCGCTGGTGGGCCGCCTGTCCACCGCATCAGCAGCGACGAGGTGGATAGCTGGCCGGGGGCGGAGGATGCGGCTATCCTAGCCCACGTTTCGGGCCGCCGCAGCCAGAATGAGGGTGGCACTCTTGTTGCGTTCCCGATCTACACCCCGCAGGAGGTGGCGCAGATGGCTCTCGCTGCTACGCTGCTGCCCAGCGGGGTTACCCGCTACCTGCTGCCGGTGCGCGCATTGGATGTACATCTTCCGCTCAGCTTGCTCAGCGACGACCTGCCGCTGGCCGAGAAGAACCGCAACTTGCAGGCGATGCTGCTAGAACGCAGCCGCAATGGGCGCACCCGCTTGTACTACGAGCCGACCTTCATATATAATGGGTTAGCGGTCACAGATTATGATGAAAGGTAAAAAGATGAGCAAGAACCGTTGGTTGGTGGGGTTGCTGCTGGTCGTGCTGCTGCCGCTGCTGGCTGCCTGTGGCACTGAGCAATCAGTAGCTCCCGCTGCTAGTGCTACCGTGCAGCCGACCCAGGCGACTGGGGGAACGGCGGCCAAACCCGTCGCTCAGAAGGCCCGTTTCCTCTCCTTCGACGCGAAGGGGTGAAGCATCTGCGCGCGAATGAAGCCCATCGTGGATGGGCTAAAGCCGAAGTACCAGGATCGAGTCAGTTTCGAGAGTATTGATATGTACGAGAGCCAGAACGAGGCTGTGGTCAAGCAATTCAACGTGCAGGTTCACCCCACCTTCATCAGCGTCAACGCCCAGGGTCAGCAAGCAGACCAGATCATCGGCGGCACCGACGAACAACGCTTCACCGCTGCTATCGAGAAGGCTTTGCAGTAACCTTCTGGCCTGTTCATACGTATGTAATAGTGTGATAAGTAACAAGCCCAGCGGGGCTAGCCGAATGTGCAGCGTTAGAGCGTGGCGACACGCAGGAGGTAGAGCGGAACGTGATCAATCAGCCGATGGGCTACGGCCCAGCCCCCCAGCCATCCGCCAGTGGTATTACCCTGGATTGGTATGTTGAGCAGGAGCAGTATGCCGGTCAGCCGAACTTCTTTGAGCGGATCGGGCCGGAGGCCGACTACACGGTTGGCGTTGGCCCGGCGGGGGCGGAGGAATACCTCTTTACGATCAGCCGCCAGGATTTGGAGGATTCGGTTGAGAACATCCTGCGCCGCTATGTGATCGACATGAACCCCAACCGAATCGCTTCGGCAGAGGATGAGGACAATCGCGCCCTGTTCCTCAGCGTGCGCGACAAGCTCAGTGGCCGTGATGGTCACCTGCGCCCACCGCTTAGTTCTGGCCGCGAGCAGGATGGCCTCGTCTACGCCATGTGTCCGATTGTTGGTGGTCAGGCTCCGATGCAGCGCACCCTCGGCAGCTATGGACAGGTTCGCACCATGCCGATCACCAACCTGCGCGCACCCGTCAAAAACTACTTCCTCCACGTCGTGCTGACCAACAAGACGACTGGCGAGCAGCGGCAACTCTACCTCTGCCATGTCGAGTTTGCCGACCAGGAGAAGGGTGGCTGATAACTCCACGAAGGGCAGCAGGTAGCAGGTGGCTGGGCGCACGCTGGCCCTGCTGCCTGCCGTTCTTCTCATTAGACCAGGGTGTGCAGACAATGGCAATCGCAATGGTACCGCAGCGGCTTGCGCTGCCCCGCAGCTACTTTGAGGTGATGACCGAGGGGGGGATCGTGGTGGTCTACCGCGGGCGGGTCTACACCCCCCTGGTCGCGCCCTCGCCAGAGCAGCTTGAGCATTATGGACAGGCCAGTGTGCGTCTCAGCGGGCTGGTCTTTGCCCTCGAACCGATGGAGCGACTAGCGGCACTGGAGCAACGCTACTTCAATGGGCGCAGCTTGCAGCCAGCCTTGCAGCAGTACCAGCAGGACTACCTCGCTACCCTCGGCGGGCAGATGGTTAGTGCCGACTTGCAGGACGAGATACTATCCGTCGCCCTCAAGCGGTTCGTGACCGACGAAATCTTCCCCGCCTTCGCCACCTCGCAGCGCACCCTCAATCGGCTACTGGGCAGGCGGGCCAGCCGGGTGGCGCAGCCGGGTCAGGCAGCAGCGATAGAGCGAGCGCGCCACGATGATGATGGTGATGATCAGGACACGGAGCGGGTGCGCCACAGACGGCCCCGCCCTGACCCCCCAGATGAAGACGATAGCCGGCCCCCGCAGGTGCGCGCAAGCGATAGTACCCGCATCCTACGCGATCTTCTGCGCCACGACAGTGCAGCCGGTCGCAGCGCGGAGCCGACCGTCAGCCACCCGCAAGTAGGCTCGCCAGACCATGCCGATGCTCAGGAGGAACGCGCCCGCCCCGCCGATTATGAGCAGCCAGCAGTGCGCGACACCGCCCCCGCCGACCTCGGCAATGGCAGTGCTGGCGTATACTCAGGCTTGCAAGATCAGGTGCTTGAGCAATACGCGGGCAGCAGCGAGCAGCCAGCCACGCCGCCAGAGAGCGGTAGGGGTGGTGCAGGCACGCAGGGCTACGAGCGCAACTTCGCCCGCCTGCTGCGGCACACGACCACTACCCGCACTAGTCAACTAGCCTCCACCCTGGCGACCCAGCAGAGCCGCCCGCTAAGCCGCCCGGTCAACCCCCCCGCCGGGGGAGATGGGCAGCAGAGCCGCCCAGACCCTCCACCCGCCGCCAGCCCCAATCCCTCTACTGCCCTCGTTCGAAGTGGAGAGGCCAGTGGTGGGCGGGTGCAGCCACGAGAGCAGCAGCGTGGCTTGAGCCAGCCGCAGGGGATCGTCTCGGCTGCCCCCCAGGTGAGCGACCTTAGCATCGTCGAGCGGATGCTGGGCCTGACCGACTTCGCGGTGGTCGAGGGTGTAATCTATGCCATGCAGCCGGTTGCCGCTGCGGCCCGCCCCGACGTGCAGGTTGGTGGCCGTGGCCTGAGCCTACGCCCTTACGCCTCCCTCGCAGAGTTCCTCGGCCACTACAACACCCGCCTGGGCGAGTCGCTGCGCCGTGAAGGGGTGACAAACCAGCCAGTGATCCAACAGCTACGCCGCGACCGCCAGCACGTCGAGGAGGCGTTGAAGCTCAACTATGGCACGATGGGTCTGAGCATCCTGAACATCAACTCGCGTAGCTGCTTCGTCTGCATGGAGGTGCCGCCCTTCGCCAATCGGGGTAGCGACGGCAAGTTTTACTACTTTGCTGCACCGATGATGCGCGAGTTTGCCCGCCGGGCAGGCCAGGACGTAAGCCAGGTGCAGGAGGCGATACGCGTGGCGATCCAGGTTTCGATCAACTGGTCGGCTCGCGGCTTCGAGAAAATCACGGCTGGCGAACCGCTGATGCTCGGCTCATTCAAGGGGCCGTTCGTCACTTGGGCGCGGGAGTTGACGGTGGGCGGCGGCTTCGTCTACAACCGCGACATCTGCACCGAGAACTATCAGCCGCCTAGCCACCTGAGTTTTGGGGCAGGGATCGCCAACAAGCTGGAAGCGGGTAAGCGCATCACGATGAGCGGCTACATCCTCGGTGCTGTGCGCCCACGCAGCCTGCTGAACACCGAAGGCTACAGCGACTTCCAGGTGGAACTGGGCTGGTTGCAGCAGCACGGTATCCAGGTGACGAACGTAGCCACCTAGCTGTCTTTGCTGCCCCAAGCGGCGATCTACAGACCCTATCGTTGTGCGGAGCTGCAACCGTTCGCCTTACGTACAAGAAGAACCGTGCGCCAGCCTGCCATAATTCCCTGGTTGAAGGCCAAACCCGCTTGTGCTATAATGACTGCGCACTGACAGATATGCAGTGCTTGCAAAGAAAGTTGTCATTTAGATGAGGATACTGCTTTATACTGGCAAGGGTGGGGTGGGTAAGACTAGCGTGGCCGCCGCCACGGCCTTGCGCCTTTCGCAACTTGGCTACCGCACCGTGATCCTTAGCACCGATACTGCCCACAGCCTCTCCGATTCGCTCGACCTGCCGCTTGGCCCAGAGCCGGTAGAGGTCGCTGCCAACCTTTGGGGTCAGGAGGTTGATGTGCTACATGAGGTAGACAACAACTGGGGGAAGGTGCAAGGCTATATGGCCCGCCTCTTTGCCTGGCAGGGGATGCAAGAGGTGATGGCCGCCGAGATGACCGTCCTCCCTGGCAGCGAAGAACTAGCGGGCCTGCTCCGCATCGTCAGCCACCATGACGCAGGCAAGTTTGATGTGGTGATCGTAGATTGCGCGCCGACCGCCGAAACTCTGCGCCTGCTCTCCTTCCCAGAGATGGCCGAGTGGTGGTTGGAGAAGATATTCCCGATCCAGAAGCGGGCAACCAAAGTGTTGCGCCCGGTGATGCGAATGATGACCGATATGCCAATGCCTGGCGACGAAATCTTCGACTCGGTCAAGCACCTGATGGAGCAACTGGAGCGCATCCGCACTATCCTCGCCAACCCACAGGAGAGCGCAGTACGCATCGTCCTCAACGCCGAGAAGATGGTGGTCAAAGAGGCACAGCGCACCTACACCTACCTCAACCTGTTCGGCTACCCCACCGACCTGATCGTGTGCAACCGGGTGATCCCCCAGGAGGTCAACGACCCCTACTTTGCGGCCTGGAAGGAAAGCCAGCAACGCTATCGTGGCCTGATCGACGAGGCTTTCAGCCCCCTGCCGATCCTCACCGCCCCCTTCTTCGACCAGGAAGTAGTGGGCCTGACTATGCTGGGGCGGATGGCCGAGGCAGTCTACGGCGACCGCGACCCAGCTGCTGTCTTCTTCGCAGGCCAGGCGCAGTCAGTGCTGCCGCTGGCGAAGGGCAAGGGCTACGTCCTCAGTCTGCCACTGCCCCTCGCCGAAAAGAGCGATATTGACCTTAAGCAAGCGGGCGACGAACTGATCATCCAGGTTGGCTTCTACAAACGGAATATTATCCTACCTCGCGTCCTCACGGCCCTCAAACCGCATGGGGCGCGCCTGGAGGATGGCAGGCTATTGATCAACTTCAGCTAAGAACCCCAGCAACAGGGGTTAGCACTAGAGGAGGCAGGACGATGGCGGATGACGAGCAGACGCGGCAGGAACAAGCGGACGATGAGCAGTCTAACGTTGGTGGTCAGGTGCAGCACAGTAGCGGAGTGGAGGCCAGCCAGGTTGAGGCATTGGTGATCAAAAACACCAACACGGGTGATACCTTGTTCATCGACATGGAAACTGGTGAGGGGGTCTTTATCGGCGGTACGCAGGTGCAAGCGCAGGTGCAGATGGCCGATGCAACGGTGATGGATGAGGATGTTGACCTCAGCTTTGGTAGCCGCCGCCTGGTGGACGATGCGGACGAGGAGGGAGGCGAGAGCCTACCTGACCTGCTGGGCTACCTGGAACGCTGGCTGCTGCCCGCCAGCACTGCCCGCCACGCGCGCAACTTCCGCCGCCACCTGTTGCTGGCTGGTCGTTCGCTGTTGGATGCTGGTGTGCGTGGCATCGAGAAGCATGATAGGGTTGACGCTCTGGGGCAGGACGATTATACTGGCAGCAGCACTGTCGCCAGCAGCGACGGAGCGGCAGCGGGCGGTGGTCGCCAGCGGCCCAGCCTGCGCGGGCTGAACGATAGCAGTGAAGTGGGCGGCTTGCGGAGCATTGAGCTAGAGTTAGGGTAGGTAGAGCTTGGCGGAAGCGGGGGACAAGGTGAACACTGACCCACATATGCAACCTGAGCCGACCGGTACTCCCGCTAAGCGTGGGCGGCGTAGTCGCGTGGCTGTCCCAGCACTGGGCAAAACCGCGGCTACCCCCCTCCTAGCCACCCATGCCACTGAGGTGGACGAGATCGAAGTAGTCTACAACCTGCTGCAGGAGGTGAGCGAGGACGAGGATGAGGCGACGATCAGCGTTGAGGAGATCACCGACGTGTCGCCTGCCAAGCTAGCTGAACTGGAAGCCGAAGCTGCTCGCGCCGTTGCCGACCTCGAACGCGACCTCGAACACACCCTCTCCCTCGACGGCCTCAGCACCGACGACCCGGTTCGCCTCTACCTGCGCGAGATTGGCCGCACCGCTCTGCTCAAAGCAGTAGACGAGGCAGAACTGGCCCACCGTATTGAGGCTGGCAAAAGGGCGCACACCCGCCTCTACAGTGGCGAGTCGGCGGCCACCGAGCAGCCCTGGCTGGCGGAATTGCCCGAACTGCCCCGCGTCCATCTGCTCGAACCGAGCATTGCTGCCCTGGGTCGGGTGACGGCGGTAGAGCGACACCAGCTTGAGCGCGATATTGTCAGCGGTCATGAGGCGCGTACCCTGCTGGTACAGGCCAACTTGCGCCTGGTCGTCAGTATCGCCCGCCGCTACATCAATCGCGGCCTCAACCTGCTCGACCTGATCCAGGAGGGCAACATCGGCCTGATGCGTGCTTCGGACAAGTTCGACCACCGCAAGGGCTTCAAGTTCAGCACTTATGCCACCTGGTGGATTCGTCAGGCGATCACCCGCGCCATCAGCGACCAGAGCCGTACCATCCGCCTGCCCGTCCACGTCAGTGAGACGATAGCGCGGATGCGGAAGGTTTCGCACGAGTTGCAGCAGAGCTTGCAGCGCGAGCCGACTGAGCTAGAGTTGGCAACGGCTTTCGGTATTGCCCCCGCGAAGGTGCAGCGCATCATGGAGATCGCCAAGCACCCGATCAGCCTGGAAGCCCCAATGGACGACAATGAGGATAGCTTCCTCGGTGACTTCATCGAAGATGAGAAGGTGGCGACCCCAATGGACGAGGCGGCCCAGCAGCTACTTAAAGAGCAGATCGACGAGGTGCTGCAAAACTTGCCAGAGCGCGAACGCAAGATCATCAAGCTGCGCTTCGGTCTGGAAGACGGCCACTACCGCACTCTGGAGGAGGTGGCCCAGGAGTTCGGCATTACCCGCGAACGCATCCGCCAGATAGAGGCGAAAATCCTGCGTAAACTGCGCCACTCGCGCTATGGCGGCAATATGTTGAAGGAGTATCTTCAGTGATCAGCCTGGTGGGCCGTAGCATATAGGCGTACCCTTGCGGTGTACTCTGGGGGGCTGTTGATGACGACCTACCTTACTCGCTACCTGGTGGGCGAACGTGAGCAGGTGTGGTCTGAGTTGGACGCAATCGGCGCAGCAGTGCGCGAGGAGCCGCTGTATGCCGACGCACTGGCAGTGGCAAGGGAGACTATGCGGCGGGTGCGGTCCAACGTAGAGACCCTGGTCGCCAGACTACGTGACGAGGGCTACTGGTTCGCCTATGAGGAGTCGGTTTACGCCCACCCAAAAGGAGAAGTAGAGGCAGAGATCGCAAGGCTTGAAGCCCTGATCGGTGGCCCGCTACCTATCCCACTGCGTACCTTCTACGAGCTTGTTGGTACAGTTAACTTGATGGGTACGCATCCCGACTGGCCGGTGGAAGGCTACCCCAGCAGCATAATCAAGAGCGCAGAGTCGATCCGGTGGCGCACGGGCAACCATTGGCACCCCGATCTCGACCGCAGCCTCAAGCCCAAAGAAGTAATTTGCACTGACCCACTGGTAGTAGAGCCGATAGATGTAGCAATTGGCGAGTACGAATCCGAGGCTGAAGGCGCAGAGTGGGTAGCGGAACATGGTGACGCGCAGATGGTGCTGGTCAAGAATGGCCTAGCGGTCGTAGCTTCTGGGGCTGGCCCAGTAGAGGCTTTGGTAGACCGATACCCAGGCTGGGAGCTAAAAACCTACAAGGAGGTGTTTGGCGGCCCCAAGACCGTTAGCCCAGTCGTAATCGCCCCTGACTTTTACCACAAAGCGGAGATCAGTGGTGGCCCACCCTACGCCGTGACGGTTGTTGACTCGCACATGGATGGGCTGCTGGTCGGTACACCGTATGGGCTGACCTTCGTCAGCTACCTGCGACTTTGCTTTGCCTGGGGCGGCTTCCCTGGCTTCGCTGATCAGATCGAGGAGCGAGTGCCAGCTCTCATGCTCAGCCACTTGCGCGCGGGCTTGCTGGCGATCTAGCGAGGCCCCGCCTCAAACCCTGTTCTCCACCCACATCCTGATCCCGTACTTGGGGAAGATGGCGATCCCGGCCTGAGGCAGGATGCGCTGCTGGGGGACGAGGTGCAGGGTGCAGCGTTGAGCGAGGGTGGCGAGGATCAGCAGCCCTTCCATCAGCGCAAAGTGGCTGCCAATGCAGGTGTGCGCCCCCGCCCCGAAGGGCATCCAGGCATGGCGCGGCAGCCGCTTTTCGTGCGCGGGTGTGAAACGATCTGGATCGAAGTGGTCGGGGTCGGGGAAGTAGCGGGCCGAACGCTGGATCGCGTACTGGCTGATGATCACCGGGAAGCGTTGTTTGATCAGGTAGCCGCCCAGGTTCACATCGCGAATAGCCACGCGGGTCATGATGTAGGCAGCAGGGAACAGGCGCAGGCACTCCTTCAGCACTTGTGTGGTGTAGATCAGGTGCGGCAGGTCAGCGGCGGTGGCGGCCCTTCCAGCTAGCACGCTGCCGACTTCGCCCTGCACCTTTGCGTAAGCGGCGGGGTTGCTCGCCAGCAGATAGAAGGCCCAGGCCCAGGAGTTGGCGGTCGTCTCATGCCCAGCCAGAAAGAGGGTGATCAGTTCGTCCAGGATGCCCTCCTCGGTCATGCCCTGCCCCTGCTCGTCGCGGGCGGCCATTAGCATTGCCAGGAGGTCGCCATGCTCCTCTGGCGCGTTGCGGCGTTCGGCGATCATGCCACCAACCCGGCTCTTGATCAGGTGTAGGGCAGCACGAGTATGGCGGTTGCGCTCGCTCGGCCAGGCCAGCGGCGCACTGAGGATGTTGGAGCCGATCTGGTTGATGTACTCGGCGGCGGTGTGGAAGGCTGCCCCCAACCCGTCCGCCTCACTGAACACCTCGGCATCAAACAGCGTCTTGCCAACGATGCTCATCGTCAGGCGGATCATCTCCTTGTGGATATCAACCGTCTCACCCTGCCGCCAACCCGCCTGCATTTGCGCAGTATAAGCTACCATCGTCTCGGCATAGGCTGCGATCCGTCGGGGGACGAAGGCAGGAGCCATCAGCTTGCGCTGCCGCTTCCAGTAGTCACCCTCGCTGCTGAGCAGGCCGTTGCCAGAGACGGGGCGCATCGCATTGTACTGGGGGCTGTTCTTGCTGAAGGCATCGGCTTGATCGACCAACACCTGCTGTACCAATTCGCTACTGTTGAGCATCGTAGCCGGAAACGGCCCCATGCCAAAGCTGCCAATCTCGCCGCATTCCTGTTCGACCCGCCGAAAGAGGGCAAGTCGGTTGCTGTTGAACTCGCGGAAGCTGCCGAGCAGCGGGTGGTCTTTAATGCGCGGGATCGGTTTGAGCGTAGCCTTTATTGCCATTTATTTCTCCGGGTTGCTGGATTTGCTTCCTTCTATTGTAACACATGGGCTGGCGAAGTTGCCTGCGAAGACGGCTAACCGGCCCTAGTGGAACGAATCGTGCTGCCATTCGTTCTATTAGTAGCACCCGGCGCGTACGGCGTGGGTGGAGCTAGAGGAGATTAGTTGTGCAGAAGCTAAAGAGCATTGCTGTAGTTGTGCTAACCGTCACCTTGCTGGCCGCCTGCGGTGGCGAGTCGCCGTCCCCAACCGCCACCAGTCAAGCGGCGGCCAGCGTCGTCGCCATCAGCCCGACAGCCCTCACCCTGGCGACCAGCACAGTGGTGGTCGCTGCCGCATTGCCGACCATCACAGAGGCCCCACCCAGCGCGACCAGCGTAGCAGTGGCTAATCCCGATGTACTGACCGCTGAGGCACAGCCGACCGTCACCAGTGAGCCACCGACTGTTATGGCAGCACCAGCAACCGCCACTACAAAGCCGCCGACTGCCACCGCAAAGCCACTGACTACTGTCTCTGCACCAGCAACTGCCACCCGACGGCCCGCCGCAACTGCTACTACAGGGCAGCCAACTGTCACACCAAGCCGCCCGACCAGCACACCCAAACCTACGGAGGTACCAGTGCAAGCAACTAATTCCCCCAGCAGCGGCGGCAACTGGCCTGCCGAAGCTAATCTCGCCGTCGCCAACGCGAAGGCTGATCTCGCGGCAAGGGCTGGCGTGGGCGCAGAGTCGATCAACGTGGTCAGTGTGAAGGAGACGAAATGGCGTAACAGTGCGCTGGGTTGTGAGGAGAAGGGCAAGATGTATATGCAGGTGATCGTCCCTGGCTACACGATCATCCTTGCCGCCAACGGGCAGCAGACTGAGTACCACGCCAATGTGGGTGGCACTGTCGTCACCTGTGGCAGCAGCAGCAGCCTGGAGCAGGCACAGGCAGTGCAGGCAGCTAGCAACGACCTCGCCCGTCGGGTGCAAGGTGAAGCCGCCGCAGTACAGCTAGTCAGCGTCAGCGTCAAGCAGTGGAGCGACAGCAGCCTTGGTTGCCCTGCACCCAATACTAGCTATGCCGACGTGATCACCCCTGGCTACCTCGTCGTTCTTGCCTACAACGACCAGCAGTACGAGTACCATACGGCTGCCGCCAATCGCGTCGTCCTCTGTCAGGCGGGCAAGCCTGTACCTTGAGCTTTACTGCACGCCGCCGGTGAAGTCGGCTGGTGTTGCTGGGCTGAAGCCAGAGAGTTGCGGGCTGCGCTCGAACAGGGCGGGGTTGGCCCGTATCCACTCATAGAGGCGGCGGATGCCCTCTTGCACGCCAACCGCTGGCTGCCAACCGAAATCGGCGTGGGCCTTGCGCGTGTCGCTAACGTAGATCGGCTGGTCACCAGGTCGCCATGCCCTGAAGCTGACGGGTGGTATCTTGCCGTGCAGCAGCTTGATCAGCCCGCTGAACTCTTGCCATATTGCTAGCGTGTTTTGGGGGCCACCGCCGATGTTGTAGACTTGCCCTCTAGTGGTTGCGATCTCGCGGCGAGCCAGCTTGAAGGCGCGTAGCAGGTCTTCGACAAAGAGGATGTCGCGCACCTGCTTGCCGTCGCCATAGATGGTGAGCGGCTGATCCTTGACTGCGGCGATCAGGAAGTGGGCTACCCAGCCCTGATCCTCATTGCCAAACTGGTGGGGACCGTAGATGCACGACATACGGAATACTACGCTGGGGATGCCGTAGATACGGGCGTAGTCGCGCACATACTGGTCGGCTGCCCCCTTCGAGCAGCCGTAGGGGGAGTGGAAGTCGAGCGGGCAGCCCTCATCTACCCCCTCGCGGTCGGCATAGGCATAGCGGTCGCCCTGCAACTGTACGCCGAGGTGTTCGAGGCCGCCATAGACCTTGTTGGTGCTGGTCAGGAACAGAGCTGGCGCGCCGTGGCCGTTGTAGCCGCTGTTGCGTACCGCTTCGAGCAGGTTGAAGGTGCCGAGGGCGTTCACCTCAAAGTCGCTGCGTGGATCAGCCACCGAGGTGGTAACTGCCACCTGTGCTGCCAGGTGGAAGACGGTATCGAACTGCCCTTGCCGCAAGGTGTGGTTGAGCAGGCTACTGTCGCGCACGTCGCCTGCGATGTAGCGCAGCCCTCTGCCCTGCTCTTGCAGCCAGGCGAGGTTACGCTCCGCCCCCACCCGGCTGAGGTTGTCGTAAACGGTGACGGCCACCCCCTCTGCCAGCAACGAGGCGGTCAGGTTACTGCCGACGAAGCCTGCACCGCCAGTGATCAATACTTTCTTCATCTGCTTGCTAGCCAACTTCTTACTCCTCCTCATCGCCATGTAGCTGCTGCCCATAAAAGCATCTACTATGCCATCAACTACTTCTGCTGACACTCTGTTTGCCACAACTGGTCACTTCCCGATACAGAAGCGGCTAAATATCTGATCTAGCAGGTCTTCGCCAATCGTCTCGCCAGTCACTTCCCCGATAGCGGCCAGGGCTGCGCGGATTTCGACCGCCAGCAGGTCTGGTGGTGCGTCGCTCTCGCGGGCGGCCTGCACATGGCCTGCTGCCCTGTTGATCGCCTCTTGGTGGCGGGTGCTGGTCACGAGCGGCTGGCCCGCCTGCGGCTGCAAGCCACCGAGGGCCAGTTGGGTGATCGCCTGCTCCAGGGCGGCGGTCTGTCCTTGCAATGCGCTAGTAGGAACGAGGGTAGCATTGGGCAAGAGCGTACGTAGGGAGGCAGTCCCCAGCAGCGGTGGCAAATCGGCTTTGTTGAGGGCAACCAGCAGCCGGCCGCCCGCCTCTTGCACCACCGCAATCACCGCCCGATCTGCCTCGTCCAACGGCGCACTGCCGTCCAGCACCAGTATCACAAAGTCGGCCCGCTGGATTGCCTGCCTGCTACGCTCAATGCCAATCTGCTCCACAGCATCACCCGCTTCAGCCCGAATGCCTGCCGTGTCGATCAGCAGCAGAGGGATGCCCGCCATACTAGCCCCCTCCTCCACCGTGTCGCGGGTCGTCCCAGCAATGGGGGTGACGATGGCTCGCTCCACACCAAGGAGGGCGTTGAGCAGACTGGACTTGCCCACGTTCGGCTTGCCGACGATGGCGACACGCAGACCCTGGCGGTAGAGGATGCCAGCCCGCGCCGTGTCCAGCAGGCGGGTCAAGGCCGCCGCTGCCTGCTCAAGCTCCAGGCGCACGTCAGGGGTTGGCACCTCATCCTCTGGGAAGTCGAGGCTGGCTTCGATGTGCGCCAGTGCCGTTAGCAATGCCGCTCGTGCTACCGCCAGTTCGTCGCTCAAGCGACCACCAAGTTGAGCCTGAGCAGCATCAAGGGCGGGCCGGGTCTGGGCGGTGATGATGTCTAGCACCGCCTCGGCCTGGGCTAGATCGAGCCGCCCATTGAGGAAGGCGCGCAGGGTGAACTCGCCTGGCCCCGCTTGGCGAACACCCGCCGCCAGCACAGCACCGAGGATGCGCGCAAGGTTGGCAGCCCCACCATGCCCGCTGATCTCTACTACATCCTCGCGGGTGTAGCTGCGCGGAGCTAGCATCAGTGCAACCATCACCTCATCCAGCACTGCCCCTTCGGAGTGCAGGCGAGCGTAGCTAAGCTGGTGATCCAGCAGCGGCTTGCCACAGAGCCGTTCGGCAATCGCCCGTGCCTGCGGCCCGCTGATCCGCACGATGCCGATCCCCCCCTCACCCGCAGGGGTTGCTATTGCTACAATGGTGTCGTTGTACATCACATACCCCGCCCAGTTTAGAGATAGTCAGCATAGCCGTGTGCTGCCAACCGCTCTCGCACCATCGTGGCGGTTGGTACTCCACGCAATCCTGGTTGCTCAACAGCGAAGCTGGCAGCGGCGCAGCCAACAGTCGCAGCCCGCCGTGGGTCACCACTCGCTTGCAGAGTAAGCAGGAAGCTAGCCGCGAACACGTCACCCGCCCCAGTGGGGTCAACCTGGGTGGTGGCGAAAGCAGACTGCTGCACGATCCGCCTGCCTGCCTGGTAGATCGTCGCCCCCCGCGCCCCTTCGGTCACCGCAGTCAACGGTGCGAGGCGGCTGTACTCGGCGGTCAATTCTGGGGCAGCGGCTACATCTTCTTCGCTAAAGATTAGCGCGTCGCTGAGGGGTAGTAGCTCCTTCGCCTCCGGCCAGCGGTGGAAGAAGACCTTGCCACCATCGTCGCGCCACTCGCGCAGCCAACCCTGAGGGGTGAGGCCACTAATCGCCCCACTGCCCCGGCGTGCTTGCAGCAGGTGGGCCGCCTCGCCCTCATCTATCTCCCGCGCAACAGGGGCGAGGTGTAGCACCTTTGCCTGCGCCCATGATGGTGGCAGCAGCTTCAGGTTGAGCGGGAAGGCGTAGGCGCGCAGGTACTGTTGACGGCTGCCCCCATCGTAGATGTTCTCGAAGGTAGTGGTGGCGAAGGCTGGTTGGCGGAAGACCTCGATCCCTGGTAGGCTCTGATGGAGCAGTGCGTCAAAGGCGGGGTCGCTGGCGGCACGGGTGAACAGCCCCACCTGGTAGCCGAGGGCGCGGGCAGTCAGGGCCGAGTAGAGGACGCTGCCGCCGAGGGTGTAGCTGCCGTCTGGCTGCAAATCCTTGCAGATGTGACCGACCACCAGGTAATCAATCATCATTCGCCTTCTTCATCGCTCGTCGCGCTGGCCGCTCGCAGGCGGATCACTACGTGGCGGTTGACCCCGCCGCCGCTGCTCTTGCTCTGCACCAGCGGGTGGCGCAGGAGGGTGCTGTGAACCACCTTGCGCTGGTTGGCGGGTAGCGGCTCCATCACCACTGGCTGACCGCTGCGGACGACTTCGCGGGCAAGTTCCCGCGCGAGGGCTGCTAGTTCAGCGGGCTTGTAGTTGCCAGCGGTCGAACCAGCGGCGGCGATCAGCAGGTGCCGCTCCCTCCCCTCACCCGCATAGCGCAGGCGCAAGCCGTTGCTTTGACCCACAACAGTGCGGACGATGCGCTGCTCACTGGCGGAGAGGGGAACGAGGTGAGCTGGTGCGCCGCTGCGCTGCACAGTAGCCGCCATCTCGCGCACCGAGCTAGTTAGCAGGGCGGCCCGGTGCAGGCGGCTGTCATCCACATCGACTACTACATCGCTGTAGCTACTCTGCTGCTGGGCCAGGATTTGGTTGAGGATCAGTTCGAGTGCATCGAGCGTCTGCCCGTAGCGGCCAATCAGCAGGCCAACCGCTTCGCGCTCTGCCCCGTAGACAGCCAGCACCACGCCGCATTCTGGCAGCAGGCCAGGCGGTAGGCTGGCAGGGTCGCGCTGCTTCACTTCGCCACCCACGCCTAGCAGGTCGAGCAAATCCTCCAGCGTTTCAGCAGCAAGCCGGGCAAAATCGTCGCTAAAGTCATCTAGTACTGGCGGGCTGGGTTGGTGCTTGGGCAAAGGGCTGGCGGTTTGGTGGGGGCTAGCAGTGGGTGGCTGGCTGATCGCGGCAGCTACCGCAGGGCGCAGAGCCACCGCCACCAGCACCTCATCCTCTGTGCGCTCTAGCACCGTGCTAACTACCTCGGCGCGAGTGCGGCCTAGCTGCTCAAGGGCAAGGCGGAGGGCCTCCTCCTCGGAGGCAGCCCATATCGCCACACTGTTGTTCCTTGCAGGCAGCGGCTAATCCTGGAGCAGTTCGCTGGGGTCGCCGTAGTCTACCACATCCGGCTCCTCCTCGATCCGCCCACTCAGCTTCGGCTTGGCAACGTAGTCTGGCCCCTTCTTCATCACCACCACGTGGCGTTCGCGCCCCTCACCCTCGCTCTCGGTGTACACATCGGGCGACTCTTGCAGGGCAAGGTGGATGATGCGCCGCTCGGCTGGCGGCAGTGGCTCCATTGCATAGGGCTGGTTGGTGTCCAACACCTGTTCGGCGATGCGCTGGGCCAGGCGGCTCAGTTGATCGGTGCGGCGCACACGGTAGCCTTCTACATCAATGATTACCCGCTCCCATCCCTTCATCCGCTTACCCAGCACGATATTGAGGACGAATTGCAGCGCATTGAGGTTCTCGCCACGCTTGCCGATCAGCAGCCCTTTGTCGGCGGTCTCCACCTCGTAGACTTCCAGTACCAGGGTGCGAACGTCGGACATCCCCTCTGGGGTCTCCTGCTTGGGATCGCGTTGGGCGACATTAGCGTGGATGTTGAGCAGATCGAGCAAGTCCTCTAGCGTCTCACCCGCCAACACTGCGCCTTCGTTCTCGTACTCGGCCAGGGTCGCCTGGCGCACATCGCGCTCAAAGCTCTCCGACCGCTGGCTGAAGCCACCGCTGCGTTCGCTGTCGCGTCCACCGTAGCCGCCGCGACTACCACCATAGCCACCACCACCGCTACTGCGGTTGCCCGCATAGCCGCCACCGCTGCTGCGGTTGCCCGCATAACCGCCGCCACCGCTGCGATTGCCGCCGTAACCGCCACCGCTGCTACGGCGGTCGCCATAGCCACTACGCTCCTCGCGGCTGCGGCCAGTACCATAGGCGCGGGCTGTTTGCGATACGAAGCGGCCATCAGCGGGGGGGATCGCTTCTGGGTCGCTGTAGACTGGGCCACGCCGCCCACTGCTCTCGCCGCTCTGGTCGGGTTGCGGGCTGGCGACAGCAGGGGGGGCCATCGTTGCTTCAGATGGGCTGCGCCGCTGCCCCGCCTGCTGGATGCGGGCCAGGATTTCGGGCTTGACGCTGACGCGTACCAGTACCTCATCCTCGCTGTGGCTGAGTACCTCGCTGACAACCTCATTGCGGGTGCGCCCCATCTGCTCCAACGCCAGGCGGACGGCTTCTTCGACGGTCTGCGCCTGAATCTCTACGCTGTACATAGCTCTCCCCTTCTTCGCTAGCTCACCCTGCGGGGTGACGGTCGAATTACGCCCACGAGGGCGGGCCACTGTCGGCCAGATATAGGACGAGCCAGAGGGAAATACCCCTCTGGCTAGCGGTCAGCACGCAAGGTCTGCGCGAATGTTCACTTCTTGGTCTTCTTGTTGCGCCGGGCCATCATCTCGTCGTAGCTGAGTTGCGGGGCGCGGGCCGGGGCATTGCTGCTACCATTAGTGCTGACAG
>Ga0209511_1000378_pt1 | contig 46342 bp, 41 predicted proteins | sample SSSSmetaG_FD_184141 | JGI IMG/M metagenome (GOLD analysis project Ga0209511, IMG submission 184141) | Glacier valley bacterial and archeal communities from Borup Fiord, Nunavut, Canada, to study Microbial Dark Matter (Phase II) - ​SSSS... | ecosystem: Environmental > Aquatic > Freshwater > Ice >... | reverse complement strand
AAATTGGTTGTCCTTGTCCGGCGATGACCACGCCAGCAAGTAGAAACGTTCCAACGAGTTCAGCGCCAAGTGCGCGCCAAAGTGCTACTGAACGGAGTGATTGCTGAATGTGTGCAGCAAGCGCACCGGTTGCAGCAGCAGGAGCTGTCGTAACGGTCGTTTTGGTTGTCTTAGCAGCAGCAGATTTATTTGCTGTTGCCTTGTGATTTGTCGAAGCGGTTTTCTTCGTAGCCATATGTTTCCCTCCTTATAGTCAACATGGTTACAGTATAGCATAAACAACAACTACGAAAGCGAGTGGTATAATAGGTACATATGGCATTATTTGTAAGACAAGATGAAAACCGTTCAGAGCTGCAACAACGGCTTGCGACTGAGCTTCAGGACCGAGCACGAAAAAAGGCAGAAGAGGCTGATCTTCCTGATGGAGTAACTGATTCTCAATATATTAAAGACACGAAACAGACAACGGGTTTGTTCGGGGTTTGGTTAGTGGTCGCCGCCGTGGCGATTGGCATTGTCATCTTCTTGATCATAACTTCAACTCGCTAACATGCTTACAGCCTTGGCGGTTTTAGCGTATAATAACGATTAGTTATGCAGAGTAATGATTTAGAGACGATTCGTCAGCAACTATTGGAGCGGGTAAAAATAAGCGAGACACCTCGTGATATTCTTCGTGCACCAGAATTCAAGAATTTATATAGTGCGATCGGTACGTTAGCCCCAGAAGAAAAAGGGCCATACGGAAAAGCGATTAATGAACTCAAGCAAGCCGTCGAAGCAGCTATCGAAGCGCGCCAGAACGAACTAGAGAGTGGCGACATTGTTGCACTTGATGTGACCGCCCCTTGGGACGTGAACAGCGAGAAGCCATTATTTATTCCTACCAACGAAGGCTCGGCGCATCCTCTGATGACCGAATTGACCCATGTCATCGACATCTTTACTCGTATGGGATTCCATGCAATTGAATCACGTCAGATCGACGACGACTTTCATATGTTTGGTTCACTAAACTTCCCTGAAAACCACCCAGCACGAGATGGTTACGACACATTCCGTACCGAAGAGGGTTTCATACCTCCAGCTCACACCAGCACGATGCAACATCGTATCCTCGCAAGCGGTAAGAGTGCCATTGAGGCTGGCGGTCAAATCGCAGCAATTAGCTATGGCCGTGTTTTCCGCAACGAAGATGTCGATGCAACGCACGAACATACCTTCTACCAAGTAGAAGGAGTCTTCGTCAGTAAAGACGCGACACTCGGCGAAATGCTCGGAACACTTCGTAGTTTCTTTGAAGTGTATTATGGACAATCGTTGCGTATTAAAACGCAGCCGGCATATTTCCCGTTCGTCGAACCAGGGCTTGAATTCATGATTGAAAAACCAGCTGCTATTGGCGGTAAGCCTGGTGAGTGGCTCGAAATGCTCGGATGCGGCATGATCCACCCGAACGTCCTAGAAGCTGCTGGTATTGACCCGACCGTCTACCGTGGCTTTGCCTGGGGTGGTGGTGTTGAACGTTTGGTAATGTTGAAATATGGTATCGAAGACCTGCGTCATTTTGAATCCGCTAAACTTAATTTCTTGAGGAAGTTCGCATGATTGTTTCCGTAAACTGGCTCAAAAAATTTACTGATATTGATGTGACGATCGATGAATTGGTTGAACTCGTCGGTGCTCGTTTAGTCGAAATCGAAAGTGTTGAAAACCTAGGTGAAAAATACAAAGACGTTATTGTCGTCAAGGTTGTTGAATGTGGTCCCGTGCCGGATTCTGATCACCTTAATCTGACAAAAATTGATGACGGCGGCAGAGTGCAGAACGTTGAACGTGACGAAAACGGGCTTATCCAAGTCGTGTGTGGCGCACCGAATGTCACGGCTGGTATGCTCGCTGCGTGGCTTCCACCTGAAAGCACTGTACCTGAAACATTTGGCGACAAAGAACCGTTCATCCTCGGCTCTCGTGCGCTTCGCGGGTTCACGAGTCATGGCATGCTTGCCAGCGCCAAAGAACTTGCTCTTTTTGATGACCAAACGGGTATCGTTGCTGTCGATAAAGACGCAGCACCTGGAGCGAGTTTCGCAGAACTGTACGAACTCAATGATTACCTACTCGATATCGAGAACAAATCATTAACCCACCGACCAGATGCTTTTGGTATTATTGGCTTTGCGCGCGAAATTGCCGGAATCCAGGGCAAGGCATTTCAGACACCGGCTTGGTTACAGGATCTTTCTCCGGAAATGGGTGCTGATGAATCTGTAGAAATGCCAACAGTCACGATTGACGAGCCAGAACTGTCTGATCGTTTTGAAGCAATTGTTCTTTCTGACGTTAACGAAGGCGCGCAATCACCACTCGAGATGCAGACGTATCTATCACGAAGCGGTATTCGCCCGATTAGTGCTGTTGTCGATGTTACGAACTATATGATGCTCCTCGCGGGTCGCCCACTCCACGCCTATGACTACGACAAAGTCTTGTCGGTCGGTGGCGGTAAGGCTGATCTTCATGTTCGATCTGGCCGCGAAGGTGAAACTTTGGCGCTTCTTGATGGACGTGTCCTTCAATTGAGCCAAGGCGACATCGTTGTTGCGGTTGGTGACACGGCAATCGGCCTTGGTGGTGCAATGGGTGGTGCAGATACCGAAATCGACACAAACACGAAACGTATCCTACTCGAATCAGCGACATTTAACTTGTATAAACTCCGGGCAGTGCAAATGCGACACGGTATCTTTACTGAAGCAATTACTCGTCTGACAAAAGGTATTCCCGCGCCACTTGGCACACCAGTTTTGGTTGAAGCAGCCAAGATGATTAGTCAATTTGCTGGCGCAAGAGTTGCCAGCCGTATCGTTGACGCCTATCCAGGCGAACGTGACGCAATCGTCGTGACGCTTGATGCCTCAATTGTTGATGCGACACTTGGTACTCAATTGAGTGTAGCTGACACTAAGGAACTGCTTGAAAACGTTGAATTTACCGTTGCCGTCGAAGGCTCAAACCTGGCTGTAACGGTTCCGTACTGGCGTAATGATGTTCATATTGCCGAAGATGTCATTGAAGAAGTCGGCCGACTGAATGGCTTCGACACGATTAACCCCGTTCTCCCGGGCCGTGACTTTACTGCAGTACGTCCGAGCGACTTTGATCTCCTCCGTACAAAACTACGAAGCACGCTTGTGCGAGCCGGAGCGAATGAAGTACTGACATATAGCTTTATCCACGGCGACATCATGCGCAAGGCTGGACAAGATCCAGAAACAGCCTATCGCCTAACGAATAGCATTAGCCCTGATCTTCAGTACTACCGACAGAGTCTCCTCCCGAGCTTACTCGCGAACGTTCATCCGAACGCAAAAGCTGGCTATGATCACTTTGCTCTGTTTGAGATAAACAAGTTCCATACAAAACTCAACGGACTAACGACGGAAGGTGTTCCAAAAGAGCTCGACGGACTCGGTTTTGTTGTATCGACCAGCAAAAAGTCGACGCATGCAGCCTACTATGAAGCGAAACAATACTTGGATTATATTGCTACTGAACTTGGGCTGACGTTCGTCTATGAACCGCTCGAAGAAGCTGCAGACTATCCAGTGACGCAACCGTTTGAGCCAAAGCGTAGTGCGCGTGTTTGGGATGCCCAAACGCGAGAGCGCATCGGTGTGATTGGTGAATTCAAAAAATCTGTTCAAAAAGCATTCAAGCTTTCTGATAACGTTGCTGGATTCGAAATTGCACCTATGGCACTTTTGAAGCTGACGGCAGGCACGGCGTCAAGCTACCTGCCACCGAGTAAGTATCCAGGAACTGATCGTGACGTGTCGTTTCAGGTAGCGACAGACGTGACGTATCAACAGGTGTATGATGCGGCCAAAGCGGCACTAAGCGATTCGACACTGCAGACGACGATTGCGCCGCTGGCTATCTATGAACCGGCAGCAAGCGAAACGAAGAATATTACCCTGCGCATCACACTGGGTTCGTATGAAAAAACGCTCACGGGTGACGAAGTGCGTCAGATAATGACAGAAGTAACTGATAAAGTAGTAATAGCAACACATGGAAAGGTAGTTTAATGGCAACAAGTAGAGGACAACAAATTGGAATATGGGTTATCGCGATAGTTCTGACTATCGGAACACTAGGGTCATTCGTGATTCTTATCCTTGCAAACGATAATCAAGCAAAAGATTCAGCAACATCACAAGCTGATTACGCAAAGCAACTCGCAGACTATACGGCACAACAAAAGGCATCAGCGAAGACAAATGCCGATAACTCAGTCGCCCTTACTGGGTATAGCGCAGCACCTTTTGACGCAGCGTCAGTCACTTCGTTACAAAAGGATATCTTGGTCGCTGGTACTGGCGATGAAGTAAAGGCGACTGATTCAATCAACGCGAGTTACTTCGGATGGACAAGTGATGGAGTTATTTTTGACAGCTCTATGAAGAAAGACGTGACTGCAGATGCGCCTGTGACATTCTCGCTCTCGAGTGTTATTAAGGGATGGACCGAGGGTCTCGCTGGTCAACGTGTCGGCAGCACAGTCAAATTGACAATTCCATCTGACCAAGCATACGGCGCAACTGGTTCTGGGATTATTGCTGCCAATGCACCGCTTGTCTTTATCGTTACGATTCACTCAATCGAAGCAGCCAAATAGTACCGCATCGCGAAGATCATGCTATACTAAATATAGTAAAAAACAAGGAGATTTATGGATAATTCAGTCAAAGAGGTTATTACGATTGGGGCAGGCCCAAGTGCGCTCGCTGCCGCTATTTACACGACTCGTGAAGATATTGACACGACACTCTACGAGAAAAGTGCGATTGGTGGCCTCGCCGCAATTACCGATATTGTTGATAATTATCCAGGTTTCCCTGATGGTATTGAAGGACTGACACTCGCTGGTCACCTAGAGAAACAAGCCGAACGTTTTGGTGCTCACATTGAATTCGGTGACGTGACGGCGCTTCGTGAAGAAGGCGACGTAAAAGTCGTGACAGTCGATGGTGCAGAAGTAAAAGCCAAGGTTGTATTGATTGCGACCGGTAGTGATTACAAAAAACTTGGTGTTCCTGGTGAAGCTGAACTCTACGGACGTGGCGTTCATTACTGTGCGACTTGTGATGGTGCATTCTACCGTGAAAAGAAACTTGTTGTGGTTGGTGGCGGAAACTCTGCTTACCAAGAAGCAATTTTCCTGACTCGTTACGCAACGCATATTGATGTGCTTGTTCGTAGCAAGGTTTCTGCCAGTGAAGTCTTGCAACATGAAATGCAAAAATATATTGATGACGGCAAGATTACTGTTCACGTTAATACGACGACAGAAGAGATTGTTTCGACCGACGGACGTGTCGCTGCGGTGAATGTCATCAAGAATGGTGAAGCCGTGACGCTTGAGACTGATGGAGTCTTTATCTTTGTGGGTCTTCTGCCTAATACGACATTCCTTGAAGGAAGCGGCGTTGAACTGGACGACCGTGGTCTGATCAAGACAGACGAGCACCTCTCGACGAACCTCAAGGGTGTCTTTGCGAGTGGTGACGTTCGAAGTGGCGCAACGATGCAGATCGCCAGTGCAGTCGGTGAAGGCGCGACGGCAGCGCTATCTATTCGTGAGTATCTTCACGACCTAGACAGCGCCGCTTAGGCAACGTAACGCTTGTAGAACGACTCTAACTGTTCAATGACTCTCGTATCAGTTGTCTCTAGAGCAATTTCTCTTGTCCCGAATAGGACACCGGTATAGGCAAAATTATGGGATCCAGTAATGGCAACCTTTGAACCATCCTCCATTGTAAAAATAATGAATTTTGCATGGAGGTATGGTTCTTTTTTGTAGCGCGTCTTGAAGCCACTCACGAACATACTGAGGCTAATAAGGAGTCTGTTCAAAGGATCGGCTTGTTCTGGTCGGTTAAAGTATAAAGAAACGTTTTTCTTTTTGAAGATACGGGCTAGTTTTCCGGTGGGGCAATATTGTGAGACGAATAAGATGTGAGAGGCTTCTCTCGCAAGTTCAGTGGCGCGTCGGTAGATGACCGAGTGCGCAATAATGCCGCCGTCGATAAGGACGTCATTGCCTTCAAGCTCATAGGTGACGCTCGGGTAATTCGTAGAGGAACGATCGGATTTCGCAATGCGACCCTGCTCGTAGACCAGTCGATCAGCCAGTCGATTATGTTCAACGCGGAACATATAATCAACGTTCTCGGCGACACCGTCCTGGTACATATTAACGCCACCAAAGACAAAACAGGTATCATCAATCACGCACCATTTACTGTGCGTGCGACCGTTCATCATCGTGACGCGTCCTCTCCCGAGCCAAAAAAACTTAACTCCAGCAGCCTTGAGGCTCCGTACCATGTGATTTACTTCTTTGACACCTGGGCTATAGTAGCGCAGCGGTAAAAAGCCACCACTGACTTCGCCATAGGTAAAGACGTCAGCCGTGACGGTCACGACGACGCCTCTCTGGGCTGCCTCTTCAAGCGCGACGATGAGGTCGTGAGTTGCGGGGTGATCGGCGACCACCATAGAGATAAGAAACACACGTTTTTGCGCTCGTTTCACAAGTTCTGTTGCCTGCGCAACGTAGTCTGCAGGAAGTATTAATTTCATGTCCATCTAGATGATTATATAACTGTCTAGCCTATATGGGGTAAAAACTGATAAAATACAGGTAATAGAAAAAGGAGAACACATGGCAGACTTTAATAAGATCCTCACACCCGGCGATATTGATAACGGCATCGTAAACGTTGTTATTGAAATCCCAACTGGTAGCAGCAACAAAATTGAATGGAATCGTGACCTCGCGACGTTCCAGCTTGACCGAGTTGAACCAGCAATTTTTGGTAAACCAACAAACTATGGCTTTATCCCGCAAACGCTCGATGAAGACGGTGATGAACTCGACGCGCTGGTTATTACCTCTGAACCACTGCCAACTGGCGTCTTTCTTGAAGGTAAAATTATTGGTGTCATGAAATTTGTCGATGATGGTGAAGTCGATGACAAGATCGTTATCGTTCCAGCTGATGACCGCAATACTGGCAATGTCATCAATTCGCTGCAAGATCTTCCACAAAAACTGATTGATCAAATCGAATTCCACTTTAGCCATTACAAAGATCTAAAAAAGCCTGGCACGACTGTTGTCGAAAGTTGGGGCGACGTCGAAGAAGCCAAGGCTGTCATTCGTGAGTCGATCGAACGCTGGAACAGCAAGTAGTGACTTCTGACGACCAGCAGGTAATCGATGCTCAGGCGCTGGTTGTCGGTGTCTTTAAGGGTTTTCGCACTGAGCTATTGAGTGTGTTTGGACATGCCCAACACACGAGCAAGCCCGACCACTCTCCTGTAACGACCTATGACGTAAAAGTCGAGGAAGTATTAAAGGCGACACTCGCTGAGGCGTATCCGGACATGGGCTTCGAAGGTGAAGAAACCGGCGCTTCTGGTAATCGACAAACGTATTGGTTGGTTGATCCGATCGATGGAACGTCGAGCTTTATCCGCGGACTTCCCTTTAGTACAAACATGGCCGCATTGGTGCATGATGGTGTTGTGATTGCTGCTGTTGTCTATGATTTCGTCAACGACTTTTTATACACAGCGCTGAAGGGTCATGGCGCCTTTAAGAATGGTGAGCAGATTACTGTTAATCAAAATCGCATCGCTGGTGACTTATTTATCTATTCGATGACGCATTCAAAATTTGGACACATCAAAGAAGCGCTCTACGAGTTAGGGATGCGTACGCTGCTTCCTGTCGGGGCGTCTGGGCACGAATACATGATGCTGGCCGAAGGCAAGATTGATGGCATCGTCAATCTCGTTAAGGGAAAAGGCCTGCACGATAACGCGCCTGGTGTGCTGATCGCCGAAGAGGCTGGTGCAGTTATGCTTCCATATGACGAAGAAACTGGTGTCTATCGAAGTCAATTTATTATTGGATCACCGGTCGTTATCGACTCGATCGAGCGTAGCGGACTCATCTAAGGAGTCATCATAGCGACGATTGCATGGCTGCCGTCTTTTGTGCGATCGCCCTTCAGGGACTCACTGTACGAATAATATTGTTGATCTTTATCTGATTCTGCCGAGTTATCGGTAATATTTTGATGGAGGATGCCGGCCGCAAATAGCTGTTCGAGGGCTGCTTCTTTCATGCCCTTGTTATCGAGGGCCCAAATAGGGTAGGTATCTTTGCTAGGAGCCGGTGTTAGCCAGACCTGCATGTCTTTTGGATTGGCGTGATGTGTCGCTTGTAGATAGGCAACAATTTCGCGACCACCCTGCTGTTCAAGACTGTGTCGACCGAGGTGGGCAAGTGCCATAACCTGAGCGACCGGATCATAGAAAATAGCACCGATACAGTCAGCGATAGGCAAGAAAAGGGCCTGTCCCGTGGCGGTAGTGATGATCGCATCCCTCATCGGTGCGTCAGTGTCAGTCATGCCGTGGTTTACGAAAGACGTGTCGAGCTCCATGTAGCGCAAATAATCAGATCGGTCGTAACTGATTCGTAGTCTTGTTGTCTGTTCAATCGCGATGGCATTCTTTTCAAGAAATACTTTTCGGTTGTGAATCACCTGTGAATCGAGATCATCACGCCGATTATACATGGTACCGTCAGCAACAGTTGAGATCGCAACGATAATTCCCATTACTTCTTTTTCTTGGTGAGGGTCTTTTGCTTTATGATGGCTGCGGCGTGGCTAATGCCACCGATAATACCGAGTTGACGCAGTTGTGCTCGAAGTTTATTGCGGGCGTGCATTGTAGTGACTTGTTCGAGCCAGGCTTGTTTTGGTGAGTTCGTCTTTCGTGTCATTACTTCGACGATGTCACCGTTCATGAGTGGCTTATCAAATGGCTTTATTGCTCCGTTGACACGAAATCCGTAGGCGTGCTTTGCGACATCACTGTGCACGAGGTAGGCGAAGTCTAGAGGCAGTGCACCTTCAGGTAGATTATAGATATCTCCTTTTGGAGAATAAACAAAGATGCGATCACCGAAGAGGTCGATATTCAGTTGATCGGTTGTGACGGTCTCGCCGCTACGAAGCTTCGTGGCGATTTCCTGGAGCTGAGTAATCCATTGCATGTGTGTTGGGAGAACGGAGCTCTTTTTATTCCGAGTATAGTCCTTCGAGTTCTTTTGATCGTGATAGTGGAAACTCGCTGCCAGTCCGCGTTCAGCGAATTCGTGCATATCGTAGGTCCGAATTTGAAATTCAACGATTTGCTTGTGTGGAGTGATCACGGTCGTGTGGAGACTTTGGTACCCATTTGGTTTTGGGATAGCGATGTAGTCTTTGATACGAGAAATCATTGGCTGATACAGTGAATGAAGGACACCGAGGACACGATAACAATCTTCCTTCGTTTCGACAATGATACGCAGTGCCATGAGGTCGTAGATGTCATCGATGTTACCATTCACTTTTTTCAGTTTCTTGTGGAGACTGTAGAGGCTTTTGACGCGACCATTGATTTCGGCTTTAATACCCTCTTTTTCCAGTGCACGATTAATTTCTTCACGAACAGCGCCTAGTTTGCGGGTACTTTTACCGAGCCGTTTCCGGACGGTGATTTGTAGCTTTTTAAATGTTTCAGGGTCAAGGTAGCTAAATGCGAGCTCTTCGATTTCCATGCGAACACGACCCATACCGAGTCGATCAGCCATTGGGCCAAAGACTTCGAGGCTTTCGCGAGCGATCTTGATTTGCTTGTCCCTCGGCATATGTTGCAGTGTTTGCAAGTTATGAAGACGATCAGCTAGTTTGATAATAATAACGCGCACGTCTTGTCCGACGGCAATCAAAAGTTTCGAGAGGTTATCTTTTGTTTGTGGGAGGTAGGCGGTCAGGTCTTGCATCCCAGCGCGAGCCTGTGAAACCTTTGTGACGCCATCAACTAAAAAGGCAGTGTCTTCACCAAAGAGGGCTCCTAGTTGATCGAGCGTTGTTTCTGTGTCTTCGACAGTATCGTGAAGGACGCCTGCGATCACGCTGTCGATGTCCATGCCCCAGTCAACTAATGTCGCTCCCACAGAAAGCGGGTGAATAATATATGGCTCGCCGCTTTTTCGCTTTTGTCCCTCGTGGGCTTTAGTCGCGATATCGATGGCGTGTTCAAGGTCGAGGATTTGGTCTTCCTCGTAGTGTGGTCGTGCTTTCTCGAGAAGTTCACTCTTTTTCATAGCCCTCCTAGTATACGGAGAATACCTTTTTTTGTCAGCCAGGGTTTTGATTGATTTCAAAGAGTCTGTGTGTATACTAAAGAGGTTATGATTATTGGGTTAAAATGCGTAAAGCAGGGGATGTAACGACTTATGGGTAAGACGAAAATTGGAATTAACGGGTTCGGCCGTATTGGTCGAAATGCATTTAAAATTGCCTTTGACCGAAGCGATTTAGAGATTGTCGCAATCAATGACCTCACTGACACAAAAACATTGGCATATTTGTTACAGCACGACAGTAACTACGGTGCATACAAAAACACTGTTGGGTACGATGACACAGGTATTATCATTAACGGTCAGCACGTCAAAGTCTTGGCTGAAAAAGATCCAGCTGCGCTCCCATGGGGTGATCTTGGTGTAGAAATCGTTATTGAATCAACTGGTCGCTTTACTGAAAAAGAAAAAGCCGAACTTCACATCCAGGCTGGTGCAAAGCGCGTTGTGATTAGTGGTCCTTCAAAGAGTGAAGGCGTTGACACTATTGTTCTTGGTGCAAACGAAGACAAGATTGCAACTGCAAGCCAAATTATCAGCAACGCAAGTTGTACAACTAACTCACTTGGTATGGTGATGGCGATTCTTGATGGTGAATTTGGTGTTGAGAAGTCACTCCTTACAACCGTCCACAGCTATACTGCTAGCCAAGCGCTTCAGGACGCTCCTGCAAAGGATCTTCGTGAAGGACGTAACGCAGCAGAAAACATGGTGCCGACAAGTACTGGTGCGGCGATTGCCGTCACAAAGACATTGCCACAACTAATTGGTAAGTTTGACGGACTCAGTATTCGTGTTCCGACCCCAGTTGTTTCGATCAGCGACATCACGGTTCTTTTGGGACGTGACACAACTGTCGAAGAAATCAACTCGGTCTTCAAGCAAGCTGCAGCCGATCCTTTCTACCAGGGTATCCTTGGTGTCAGCGAAGAGCCACTTGTGAGTCGTGATTACATCGGAAATAGCCACTCTGGTATTGTTGACCTCCTTCTGACTAAAGTCGTTGGCGGCAATCTTGCAAAGATCATGGTATGGTACGACAACGAATGGGGTTACAGCAACCGCCTCGTTGAACTTATCGCGGATGTGGGAAAGACCTTGCACGAGTAGGCATATAACGCTTATACTTTAAAGCATATGAAGATCTTTTTGGGCAGTGATCACAATGGTTTCCTGATGAAGGAAAAAGTTTTCGCGTATCTTGCAAAGCATGGGTACGATGTTCATGACGTCGGCGACACACAGCTCGATCCGGATGACGATTTTCCTCAGTTCGCACAAGCTGCGGCGCTGAAGGTACTGGGTGAAGAAGAGGGTGAAGCACGAGCGATCCTTCTTTGTGGCGGTGGACAGGGTATGGCGATGGCGGCAAATCGTTTTCGAGGCATTCGGGCCAGTGTTATTTGGGACGCTTTCGAAGCAAAAATGACGCGTAACGACAACGATAGTAATGTCCTTGCCCTGCCATCTCGCATTCTTGAGAAAGAAGATGGTACTTGGGAGGGCATTATCGAGACATGGCTGACGACTCCGTTTGCTTCCGCAGCTCGCTATAAGAGGCGTAACGCCCAGATTGACGAGCTGTAATATGCCATCTGTCGCACCAACAATTCTTTCTGAAACGGCCGAGGATTACAAGGTTGCGGTTGAACGTTTAACACCGTTTGCGCATCGAGTGCATATTGATATTAGCGATGGTGAATTTGCACCAAAATTCTTGGTAAACGAAACGCAACTCTGGTGGCCAAAAGAATGGCAAGTCGACATTCACGCAATGGTGGCTCGTCCTAGCGAGCACATTGCACAGCTTATCGCCTTGAAGCCAAACATGATTATTTTTCATGCCGAGATCAAAGAGGATCGTGCGGCGCTGGTGAACCAGATAAAAGCAGCTGGCATCAAAGCTGGCATTGCATTGCTTCGCACGACTGTTCCGTCAACGCTCACGGACGTCATCAAGCTCGTCGATCACGTCATGATTTTTTCTGGTGATCTCGGCAAGAATGGTGGCACCGCAAGCCTGATGCAGCTTGAAAAAGTCCGGCTGATAAAAGCGATTAACCCAGCCGTAGAAATTGGCTGGGATGGTGGTGTGAACATTGAGAATGCTTACACTTTAGCTCAGGGAAATGTAAATGTTCTGAATGTTGGTGGCGCGATTGCAAAAGCCGAAAACCCTGGCGTGGCTTATGCGGCCTTGACGAAAGAAATTAATAAACACGGAGTGATTTAGGTGGATAAATTAACGGTTCCTCAGATTCAACAAAAGGCGAATGATATTCGCGAAGATATTATTCGTATGCTAGAGCATGCAGGAAGTGGCCACAGCGCCGGTCCACTAGGTCTGGCTGATATTTTCGCAGCGCTTTATTTTAGCATTTTGAATATCAAGCCGACCGAGCCTGAATGGGCTGATCGTGACATCATGCTGTTAAGTAACGGCCACTGTGTTCCTGTGCAGTATGCGGCAATGGCCGAGTCGGGCTTCTTTGACGTCGAGGAACTTTTAACACTTCGCCAATTTGGTAGTCGTCTTCAGGGACACCCAGAACGTGAACGTCTCCCAGGCTTAGAGAATACAAGCGGTCCTCTTGGAAGCGGTTTATCACAAGCTGCTGGCTATGCGTACACGCTGCAGTACATCGATGAAGTCAAGCACCGCTTTGTTTACGTCATGATGGGTGACGGTGAACTTGATGAGGGTAATATCTGGGAAGGCGCTATGTTCGCCGGCAAGAACAAACTGTCTCAACTTGTCGCATTTATCGACCGTAATAACATTCAGATCGACGGCAGCACCGAAGACGTAATGCCACTCGAAGACCTAAGAGGCAAGTGGGAATCATTTGGCTGGCACGTCATTGAAATTGATGGCCACAATATCGAGAGTATTATCGATGCTACAAGCCAAGCTCGGGCAATTTCAAATCGTCCAACGGTGATTATCGCCCACACTATTCCAGGAAAAGGCGTCGACTTTATGGAATACGACTACAAATGGCATGGTATGCCGCCAAATAGTGAACAAGCCAAAGTAGCGCTTGAAAAACTACGAACGCTTGATGGAAAAATTACGCACGAAGGAGCTGGAGTATGATATATCCACTAGACCCAAATCTGTTTACTGATGACATGAAGCTCGACCCGACTCGCGCTGGCTTTGGTCGCGGCCTGAAAGCCGCCGGTGAAGCTAACGAAGCGGTTGTCGCGTTATGTGCAGACTTAACAGAGAGTACACAGATGCACTTATTCAAGCAGGCTTTCCCGAAGCGCTTTGTCCAAGTAGGTATTGCGGAGCAAAACCTCGTGACTGTCGCGAGCGGGATGGCGCGAGCTGGAAAAATTCCTTTCGCGAGTAGTTATGCGGCTTTCAACCCCGGTAGGAACTGGGAACAAATTCGTACGACGGTCACACTTAACAACCAGCCGGTAAAGATTATCGGTTCACACGCTGGTATTTACACCGGTAAAGATGGTGCGACCCACCAAATGCTTGAAGACATCGCCCTGATGCGTGTCCTTCCACGTATGGTTGTGGTTGTCCCTGGTGATGCAATCGAAGCCGAGAAGGCGACGCTGGCAATTGCCGAGAACGGTCAGCCAAGCTACTTACGACTCGCCCGCGAAAAAACGCCAGTCTTCAGCCTTGAGGAGTCACCGTTTGAAATCGGTAAAGCCTATGTACTTAAAGAAGGCAACGACATCTGTTTGATGGGAACTGGAACAATGACCTATCGAATGTTGCTTGCTGCCAAATTATTGGCCGAACAAGGCATTAACGCCGAGGTTGTGCACGTACCAACAATCAAGCCTTTGGACGCAGAAACAATCCTCGCCAGTGCCAAGAAAACTGGCCGCGTTGTGACGGCCGAAGAAGCGCAAATTATTGGTGGATTTGGTAGCGCAGTGACTGAATTACTTTCAGAGCATCTTCCAATGCCGGTCCTTCGACTAGGTATGCAAGATCGCTTTGGTGAGTCTGGTGATCCAAAAGAGCTGTTCGAGGCATTCGGCCTTACCGGTGAACACATCGCAGAACAGGTCAAAGCATGGATGGAAAAGACACCGCAGTATCATCAGTAAGTAAACGCCGTCACGAAGACGGCACGATGATCGTCCAGATGCAACGTTAGATAAAATTATTTCAGGGGGCAATACAATGGGCATATCGATTCGAGAAATTCGCGACAATACAACACGAGCACGGCATTTGATGCAGCGATCACGTCAGCAACATTTTGCTGTCGGAGCGTTTAACATCGATAATCAGGACACGATTATTGCAGTTATGGAAGCGGCGCAAGCAACGAACTCACCTATCCTTGTAGAAGTCACGCATGACGAAGTGAAGGCTATGGGTCTCGACAACATTCGTGACATGATTGATAACTACAAGCGCCAATACGGCGTAGAGGTCTACATTAACCTAGACCACAGTCCAGCAGTTGAAGACGCCAAACGTGGGATTGATGCTGGATTTGAATTTATTCACATCGACGTCTCGCAGGCGAACCATGACGCCAGCGACGAAGAGATTATCGCTGCCACAAAAGAAGTCGTTGAGTACGCCAAGTTCACCGGTGCACTCGTTGAGAGTGAACCTCACTACTTTGGTGGAAGCAGCAACCTGCACACCGAAGACATCGACTACGAAGAAATCAAGAAGACCTTCTCGACACCAGAGGGTGCCAAGGCGTTTATTGACGCAACAGGTATTGATACCTTCGCTGCGGCCATTGGAAATCTTCATGGTAAATACCCGGTCCCGAAACAACTCGACCTCGACCTACTCCAGCGGATTCGCGATAACATAGAATGTCAGATTAGCCTTCACGGTGGAAGTGGCACACCTGGTGAATATTTCCAAAAAGCCGCCCAAATTGGCGTCAGTAAAGTAAACATCAACAGTGATTTACGCTTTGCTTTCCGTGAAAACCTTGTAAAAATTCTTGCTGATAACCCAGATCAGTATGCAGTTGTGAAGATCATGGCTCCAGTTCGCGAAGCAGTTCGTGCTGTCGTAGAAGAAAAGATTGCCGCACTCGGAAGTGCGGGCAAAGCAGTTCTCTAGAACAAGTATTAGCCTCTCTTTGACTCGATGGCAGCAAGGAGAGATGTGAATGAAGCTTTAAACTTTTGCACACCCTCGTTCTCGAGGGTTTTTGCAACGTCGTCCATATCAACGCCGACTTCTGCGATTTGACGCAGGATACTTTGGGCATGAACGATGTCTTCGAGTGAAAGACTGCGAGCATCCTCTGGAAGGTGGTCAAGAATCTTTGCGATAGTTGGCTCGGGAAGTGTGTTGACGGTATATGGTGCCAAGAGGTACTTCACGTAGAGAAGGTCGTCGTAGCTAGGATTCTTTGTTGACGTCGAAGCCCAAAGAATACGTTGAATCGCAGAACTATTTGGTTCGAGTACGGCGACATCACCGAACTGCTCGAGGAAGATCGAGTAGGCCATGTGTGCTTGGGCGATAGCTGCTTGACCGCGGAGGTTCAATGCTTTTTCAGTTCCGACCGCTTCGAGGCGGGCATCAACTTCATTATCAACACGACTAATAAAGAATGAGGCGACACTTCGGGCATTGTTGATGTGTCCGAGGCGGTGAGTCGCACGATGTGCTTCAGCGACTTGACGATAGTGTCCGAGGCTAAATATAAGTGTGACGTTAACATTGATACCGTTTTCGAGGAGCTCGTGAATCGCCGGAACGCTGCCGTCAGTCGCCGGCACCTTGATCATAAGATTGGGTATATTTAATGTTTTCCATAATAATTTTGCTTGTGTCGCAGTTGCCATTGCGTCATCAGATAGTTCTGGCGAGACTTCGAGAGAGACGAAGCCATCAATGCCACCACTTGCATCCCAGACGGGCTTGAGGAGCGCAGCAGCTGCGCGGATGTCGTCTTCAACGATTTTCCAGTAGACTTGCTCGGCAGTGAGGCCTTCGCTCATCAGCTGGCTAATCTGCTCGTCATAGGCGGTGCTTTTTGTGATAGCGTTCTCTAAAATAGTTGGGTTTGATGTTAAGCCACGAACACCGTTATCGATGTAATCTTGTAATTTGCCAGATGAGATAAGTTCTCGAGATAGGTTATCGACCCATGGACTTTGATTGAAATTTTCGTGTAATTTTTGTAAGTAATTCATTTGTTATTAGTATATCAAACATGTATCATAGTGCATATGGTTATAATCTGTGCGCTAGGTGCTGCTTCACAAGACGTTTTCTTGAGCGGCAAAGGAATAAGGTCTCAACTCGACGCCTCGTCTAACGAGTATGTCGAAGAATTTAAATTAGGTGCAAAATTAAACGTTGAACACGTTCTTTTTGCGACGGGCGGCGGCGCAACAAATGCGGCCGTGACCTTTAGCAGGCAAGGACTTCAAGCAAGTTTTATCGGGCGTGTTGGCAAAGATATTGCTGGACATGGTGTTCTGAGTGAACTTGATAAAGAACACATTGATACGTCGAAGACGATCTACGACGAACAGCAGGGGACGCAATACTCGACTATTCTACTGACAGAAACGGGTGAACGGACTATCTTGGTCTATCGCGGTGCGGCGCAGGCTCATACCGCAGCAGAATACGAACAGGTTGATTTCAAAGGCTTTGAATGGCTCTATGTTTCGTCATTTGGCGGTGCATTTGAAGCACTGAGTGTTATCTTTGAGCATGCGAAACAATCTGGCGTAAAGATTGCCTTTAATCCAGGCCAGGCAGAGTTAGATCAGCCAGAGTTACTCAAAGGTCTACTCGACGACGTGACTGTTTTGATCTTGAATAAAGACGAAGCTGCGTTAGTCGTTGAAGGTGGATCTAGTGAAGAACTTGCACGTCACCTCATGCACTACGTCCCTGTTGTTGTTGTGAGCGATGGACCGAATGGTGTTGTCGCGACGGACGGCAAGACGGTTATTGAAGCAGGAATGTACGAAGACGTGCCCGTCCTTGACCGCACTGGCGCCGGCGATGCTTTCGGATCTGGCTTCGTGAGCTATTACTCACAAGGTAAATCATTGAAAGAGTCAGTTGTTTTCGCAAGTGCTAATTCGACATCTGTCGTCACGATGTACGGCGCAAAAGATGGTATTTTACAGCAAGGTGTCGCGCTACACGAGATGCCAATTAAAGAGAGGGAGTTCTAGGGTGGCTAAATTTTTACGAGATTTACTTGATGCTGAAGAGCCTCTGTTCACAGACGCACTGCGTCAACTTGAGCACGCCAGCGGGCGACAAGCTGCTGATACGAAACTGATTGGTGATATTACTTCTATGGCACACGAGAACTTGCGCCAAATGGGACTGAATCCTGCAAGTTCAACTGGTCAAGAAGTCTATCATGGGCTTGAAGCTCGCCTCGTAGGAGACCTAAAGCGTCTGACGAAGATCATTGGAGCTGAAGAATCTGAAGACGTACGTTACCTCGTGCCATTCATGGTCAAGGCAGCTAATAGCGTTGAATTTAATCGCCGTGTCTTTGTAATTAAACACGAAAGTGCCAAGAATCTACTACGTCAGATGCCACCAAAGATCTTGATGGAGAAACTCGGCTATCACGATATTGAATCGATGTTCGATCACGAGAATTTCGCGGAACTCTACACCGCCCTTCGATTCTCTGAAGGCCCTGACTGGTTAAATAAGTACGACGAGCTGTTTGAGACGGTGACTCCTGCCGACTATGAAGAGCGTGACTTAGAAATTGTTGTCATGGACCACGACAAGTACGTCGACCTAGCGGCGCACTTTGTCCAAAAGAAACTTCACAACGTCACTCACACCAAAGAAATGGGCGTCATTGTTGTTGTACCGATGCACGCCAAGACGATGCGCGGACTAGTCCTAAAGACCCTTCCATTACTCTTCCACTATATGAACGAAGTCAAACTATACTCGACCTTCTTCAAGCTCAAAAGTAAGCAGCCGCACTTTGGCAAGACCGTTGTCAGCACATTGGTTGCCGACCCAGGCGATGCGAGCCAAATGGCTGGGCAAAAGATTCACTGGCGTGTCATTCAGCGATACCTTGGCAAGCACAAAGAAGATTCGATCAGTACGATCGCATTCGAGCCTCACGTACAGCCAGAGGACCTTCACTGGCGTCGCGCGGAAGACCTTTTGTATCAACTCGACCCTGAACTTGAATTTTGGAAAGACCGTGACTACGTCGGGCTCAGCTACGATGGTTTCCCGATTGCCTTTAACTTGTTTGATGTGAGCTTTGCGTATTCAAATAGCGAAACATATGAAAATCGCTATGCGTATCACTTCCGCGAAAGTCTCTGGAATGAAATCTTTGTTCGATACATGGGATTCCGTAATCTTGCTAACCAGGTGCTTCAGCAACTCGACAATAGTATGATTTCCCCCGAGAAATTACCGGTCATAAAGAAAAAGAATGTGCCATCACTTCGAAAAGAAAACGAAAAACACGATCTTTTGATTCGGCGAAAACTTATCGATGCAGCCGAAGGGCGACTCGATGGTGTGATCGAAGAATTCGACCAAGTGTTTGAAATGCTCGGAAAATATGACAAGACAGTTACGGTCTTCGGTAGTGCCCGTAAGCCTCAAGAAGACGGAGTTGCTTGGAACGCCTATGAGCTGTCTCGACGACTCGCTGGTGAAGGCTATGCTATCGTTACTGGTGGTGGCTATGGTGTAATGGAAGCTTCGAACAGGGGCGCCTATGATGCTGGTGGTGATTCGGTTGGGCTTAATATCCTTCTTCCTCACGAGCAGAGTTTGAACAACTATACGACTGCAAGTTTTCAGTTTGAACACTTTTTTGGCCGTAAAGTTGCGATGACACTCGATTCCAGTGCATATATCTTCTTTGCTGGTGGCTTTGGGACACTCGACGAATTATTTGAGATTTTGGCACTCGAAGAGACGAATAAGATTCCACGTGCGCCAATCATCCTAGTCGGTTCAGACTTCTGGGGACCTATCGATGAGGTGATACGAACAACACTCCTCGAACGATTCGGAACGATTAGTGCAGATGACCATAGTCTATATAGTGTGATTGATAATCACGATGAAATTTTGCACAAGATTAGCGAATACAAGCACAAACGGGGTAGCGCAAAAGCCTAGTTATTTACTTTTTCGTCGTTGCGAATTATGCTTAATACATAGATAACGTAGTGGGGTTACAACATGGCGAGGATTCAGAGCAAGACGAGACTTATAGTCGCAATCGCTGTTCTAGTAATAGTCCTTATTATCGTTGGCTTGGCAGTGTTTGCTAACAAGGGAAAAAAAGAGGTGACACCTACGACACCGAATACGCCTGCTCAGCAGCAAGGTGTGACGACGAAAGATGCGTCAACGACCGAGACAGATGCCACCGAGGCTGCTGCGGCTCAGACGACAACGCCTGCAGTCGATCCGACAACTCTTTCATCGATTGATATTACACCGCTTGGCATTTCGGTATTTTACACAAAAGGAATTCCTGGATTTGAGTTTACCGCCAAGAGAACTGCGAACCAGACGCAGTATGTTGAGTTTACTTCATCCGACCTTATCGGTGCGAAATGTACGGATGATGCTGGTTTGATAGTGTCGATTATAAAGAACCCAAGCTCAACCGAAGACCAGGCAACAATCTCGCAAACGGTAAAAGTAGGCGATGATTCGTACGGTCTTTCACTTGCTGGCAAGGGATGTACGAGCAATGCTGATCTTCTTGATCGCTACCAAACTGCCTTCACGAACGGCTTTCCGAGCCTCAAAGCACTATAGTCTGTCATTCGAAGATAGCCTCGTGCACGCGAAAATAGGGTAGCGATAGTATAATAGACAGCAATGGATCAAAAGTTTCGCCTACAATCCGTATATGAACCAACTGGTGACCAGCCGACTGCGATCGCTGGCCTTATTAAGGGTCTCGAAAATGGCGATAAGGAACAGACGCTCCTGGGTGTCACAGGAAGTGGAAAAACCTTTACGATGGCAAACGTGATTGCTAACCGTGGTGTGCCTACGCTTGTTCTGGCACACAATAAGACACTGGCTGCACAGCTATACGGTGAGTTCAAATCGTTCTTCCCTGATAATGAAGTGCATTATTTTGTGAGCTACTTTGATTACTATCAACCAGAGGCTTACATTGCGAGTAGTGATACCTTTATTGAAAAAGATAGCCGCATCAACGACGAGATTGATCGCCTTCGACACGCGGCAACCTCAGCTCTGTTGACTCGTCGCGACACGATTATCGTCGCGAGCGTGAGCTGTATCTATGGTATTGGGTCACCTGATGATTACGCCGAGATGTCCATTACTATCACCAAGGGCGAGCGCCGGCAGCAAGATAAGTTCGTCAGACTTTTAACTGATATTCAGTATCAGCGCAATGATATTGATTTCCACCGCGGGACATTCCGTGTTCGTGGTGATATTGTTGATATCTTTCCAGCCGGAAGTGATGTTGCCTATCGAATTGAATTCTTTGGAGATGAGGTTGATCGTATTACTCGTATCGATCCTCTGACTGGCGAGATTTTGGGTGAGCCAAACGAAACAACCATCTTTCCGAGTAGTCACTACGTCACGCCGCGCGTCAAATTAGACCGTGCGATTATAGAGATCAAGAAAGAGTTCGAAGAGCGAGTTGAGTTTTTCGATTCGCGCGATATGTTCCTCGAGGCGCAGCGCCTCACGCAGCGAACCAAATATGATATCGAGATGCTGGAAGAGACAGGTTTCGTGAAGGGTATCGAGAACTATAGCCGCTACCTCACGAATCGTGAGCCAGGCGAGCAGCCAGCAACGCTGCTCGATTACTTTCCTGATGATTTCATGTTGTTCGTTGACGAAAGTCACATGACGTTACCGCAAGTACGCGGAATGTACAATGGAGACCGGGCGCGTAAAGAAGTGCTGGTTGACCACGGGTTCCGCATGCCGAGTGCGCTCGACAACCGACCACTGACTTTTGATGAATTTAACCGCCATATTAATCAAGTCGTCTATGTGTCGGCGACGCCATCAGAATATGAATTATCACACAGCCCAGAACCAATCCAGCAAATCATTCGTCCGACTGGATTGATTGATCCCGAGATTATTATTCGACCAACAACCGGCCAGATTGATGATTTAATCGCAGAAATTCGGGAGCGCATCGAAAAGAAGCATCGTGTTCTGGTGACGACACTGACGAAACGTATGTCCGAGGACCTCTCTGCTTATCTGCAAGAACTTGATATTAAAACCGCCTACATTCACAGTGAAGTTGATACGCTCGAAAGAAGTGATATTCTTCGTGATCTTCGCTCGGGTATTTATGACGTATTGGTCGGGATTAACTTACTTCGAGAAGGTCTCGACTTACCAGAAGTGAGCCTTGTTGCGATTATTGACGCTGATAAAGAAGGCTTTCTTCGCAGTACAAGCGCGTTAATTCAAACGATTGGACGAGCTGCCCGTCACCTTGATGGCAAGGTTTTGATGTACGCTGATAAAATTACCGATTCAATGCAACGGGCCATCGATGAAACGGGACGTCGACGAACACTTCAGACCGCCTATAACGTTGAACATAATATTACGCCGACGAGTGTCGCCAAGGCACTTGATGAAGGCCTCCGTTCAATCATTCCGAAGAAGGATGATGACAAAAAGGCGAAAATAAATCTCAAGAAAATTCCAAAAGATGAATATGCGAGTCTCGTGAAAGATCTTTCGGCGCAGATGGACTTAGCAAGCGCAAATCTCGAATTTGAAAAGGCTGCCGAGCTACGCGATCTCATTTCAGAGATACGCTCAAAAATGTAGCGGCAGAATAGACCCCTTCAAATTATTTATTCTCCTTAAATTACGGTATAATATAAGAATATGACACAAATCTCAAAAGACGATGTGCAGCACCTGGCACAGCTAAGTAACTTGCAGCTTACCGAAGACGAAGTGAGTGCCTTGCAAATAGACCTCGAAAATATTGTTGGATATATCCGGCAACTTGATGAACTCGATACGACTGGCGTCGAGCCAACGTACCAGGTGACTGACCTGGAAAACGTATGGCGTGAAGACACGGTCAATAACTACGGCATAGATAAGGCGGCATTGCTTGCATTAGCGCCTGCGACCGAAGCAGAACAAATTAAGGTACCAAAGGTTCTATAAATATGAGTGCTATTTCTGATTTTATTGGCGTATCAGCGCGTACGAACGTTGAAGAAGCAATTGCAAAAGCTCGTGCGAACGAGTCATTTCATGCAATCTTGAGTTATGCAGAAGCCCGAGCACTCGAGCGAGCTGACATGGTTGACCGTGGTGAAATCACCGGCTCACTTGCTGGAGTTCCTTTTATTGCAAAAGACAACTTTTTGACGCTTGGCGGTACAACAACGGCAGCCAGCAAGATGCTCGAGAATTTCCAGGCGCCACTGCAGGCAACAGCGATCGAAAAACTCGAAGCTGCCGGAGCAATTTGTATTGGTAAGGCTAACCTGGATGCGTTCGCCCACGGCGGAAGCACTGAAAACTCGGCCTTTGGTCCAACTAAAAATGCGATTGACCAGGAACGAGTTGCCGGTGGAAGTAGCGGCGGGTCAGCTGTCGTTGTCGCCCTTGGCATCGTTCCTTTTGCACTCGGGACAGACACTGGTGGATCAATTCGTCAGCCAGCCAGTTTTAATGGTGTTGTTGGCATCAAGCCGACGTATGGCACGGTAAGTCGCTATGGTGTCGTCGCGATGGCAAGCAGTACTGATACGATTGGTGTCCTAACGTCAAATACACACGATGCAGCCCTTGTGATGGATATCATGAGTGGTCAAGATGCAAAAGATATGACGACACTGCCTGATTTCTTTGCTCCAGCAAAACTCGAGGGAACAAAGCGCATCGGTGTGATTAAGGAAGCGATGACTGATGACGTCGACGCTGATGTTCGAAACGTCACAAATGACTATATCGAAAAGCTTCGAGCGGCCGGCCACGAAGTCGAAGAAGTAAGCCTATCGTTACTCAAGTACGCACTTGCAGTGTATTACATTGTCGTACCTGCCGAAATTAGTAGCAACCTGGGCCGTTATGACGGTATTCGTTATGGCCACCGTGCTCAAGCAACGCGGCTGACTGAACTCTATGGTTCTTCGCGTGACGAAGGTTTTATGACCGAGAATAAGCGTCGTATTATGATCGGAAGCTATGTTCTTTCGAGCGGATTCTTTGATGCCTACTACCTGCAAGCTCAAAAAGTTCGCACACTGCTTATTAATGAATTTAACAATCTCTTTCAAACGTTTGATGTTTTGATTGCACCGGTTGCACCAACGCCCGCTTTCAAGATCGGTGAGAACGCCAGCGATCCAATTAAAATGTATCTCGCTGACGTCATGACAGTCCCTGCCAGCCTTGCGGGACTTCCAGCAATGAGCGTGCCGGCAGGTGTTAATCAGCAAGGACTACCTATCGGAGTTCAGCTGATTGGAAAGCGCAAAGACGACGCCTTGTTACTAGCACTGGCCGAAAGTATGGAGGAAAACGCGTAATGGATCAGTCAATTGGGATTATCTTCTTTCTTTCGGCGATTTTGATATTTGCAGCCATTCTTTTTGCAGTTATCTCGCTGACAAAACGAGGACCGCAAGCATTGGACGTTGAAAAATATCGCACTCGTTGGTTGACGATTGAACAGCAATTAAAGCGCGATGAAACAGGTAGTTTTCCTATGAGTGTGCTGAATGCTGACAGTTTGCTAGACCAGGCGCTGAAAGACAAAGGTATTCAAGGGACGACAATGGGTGAGCGCATGAAGAACATGCAAAAGACATGGTCAAATGCGAATAATGTCTGGACGGCACATAAACTCCGTAACCAAATTGCACACGAGCCTGACGTTCGCCTTGATTACGAAAATACAAGACGAACACTTATGGCATTCAAACAAGCACTAAAAGATGTAGGGGCGATATAATGATAAGTCGTGAAATTCTCGATAAGTACGACATGACGATTGGTATTGAATGTCACGTTCAGCTTGCAACGACAAGCAAACTTTTTAGTGGCGCTGATAATGACGCTAACAGTAAAGCACCGAACGAAGCGACCAGCCCGATTGACTTCGGTCTGCCTGGGATGCTGCCGGTTCTTAATCACCAGGCGATTGTCCTAGCTGCGAAAGCCGGAAAGGCCTTGCAGGCTGAGATCGCTCACGTCAGTCGATTCGATCGAAAACACTATTTTTACCCAGACCTCCCAAAGGGATACCAAATTACTCAGATGTATCAGCCTGTTATTATTGGTGGTCTCGTAGAGGCACCGATGCTTGATGGTAGTATGATTACGGTTCATATACACCATGCTCACCTCGAGGAAGACGCGGGCAAGTTGACGCACTATTCTGACTTTAGTCTGGTTGACTTGAACCGAGCCGGCACGCCACTGATTGAAATCGTTTCTGAGCCAGATATTCACTCGGCAGCTGGCGCAAAAGCCTATGCAACCGAACTGCACCGACTGATGACCTTTGCTGGTGTCACATATGGCGACCTCTATCACGGCAATATGCGTTTTGACGTCAACTTATCTGTTGCATTAAAAGGTGCCAAAGAACTCGGCACGCGTGCAGAAGTCAAAAACCTGAACTCATTTAAGAGTGTTGAAAAAGCGGCTGAATATGAATTTGTCCGTCAAATCGAACGTCTTGAAAAAGGTGAAAAGATTGTTCAAGAAACGCGCGGCTGGGATGACGCAACTGCCAAGACGAGTTCGCAACGTAGCAAGGAGGACGCCCAAGACTACCGCTACATGCCTGATGCCGATATTCCGCCTGTCGTATTGACTGATCAAGACATTGCCGACATGCAAGCCGACATGCCACTTCTGCCGGCGTACTATCGAACAAGCTGGCAGAGTTTGGGACTTGATCGTTCTGTCATTGAAGCACTCCTTGGTAACCAAAGCTACGCAGTGCTTATTACGGAAATTCAAACAAATGCCGGTGATGATGCTGCACGACGCGTTGCACACTGGTTTGCAAGCTCGGTTGGGTCAGGTGATGAAGAGGTGGCGACGATCGCCAGTAACTTTGTTCCTGAAGGATATATCGAACTTGCAACGATGGTAGAGAAGAACGAACTTTCAAGTACCGCAGCCAAGGAGATCTTTGTAGAGTTACTCACGAGTGACGCCTCGCCACGTCAGATCGCAGAACAAAAGAACTTGCTACAGGTGAGTGACGAATCAGCAATTATGGCGATTGTTGACGAAGTCCTCGCTGACCCATCAAGCGCACGATCTATCGAAGATATCAAAGCCGGCCAAGAGAAAGCTATCGGCTTCCTCGTCGGGCAAGTGATGAAAAAATCTGCCGGAAAAGCCAACCCGGGATTAGCGCAACAACTTATTCGTCAACGATTGGAGCAGTAATATGAAACAGCCAACCAAAGCTATTATTTGTGCCGCCGGTCTCGGTACTCGATTCCTCCCACAAACAAAAGCAATGCCAAAAGAGATGTTACCACTCATTGATCGCCCTGTTATCCAGGTGATCGTCGAACAAGCGGTCGCTGCCGGTGTGACGGAGATTATTATCGTCACAGGTAGTACGAAACGGGCCATTGAAGATCACTTTGATCGCAGTGATCAGCTTGAGGCTGAGCTTCGTGAGAACGGTAAGGCGGATAAAGCCGATGAAATTAAGCGTGTTGCTGAACTCGCCAACTTTATCTATATCCGCCAAAAGGGCAGTCCAAAAGGAAACGCTCGTCCGATCCTCAATGCGCGGCATTTAATTAACGACGACGAGCCTTTCTTTGTCTTTTTCGCAGATGATTTTTTCCGAAGCGAAAAGCCTTGGCCGCTACAACTAAAAGAAGCCTATGCCCAGACAGGCAAGTCGGTCATTTCTCTTATCGAAGTTGAAACAAAAGACGCCGACAAGTATGGCATGGCGAGCTTGGCTGATGAAAAATCAGATCGAGTCTTCCGCCTAAGCGGACTCGTCGAGAAGCCTGGTGCAGCAAATACGCCATCAAACTTTGCATCAGTCGGGAGCTATCTTTTAACGTCTGATATCTGGCAGTATCTAGAGAAAGAGACGGTTGGTCTGAACGGTGAGATTAGCCTCGCTGATAGCCTTGATGAGTTGGCGAAAAATGGCGAAGTGTACGGACGTTTTATCGAAGGTGTCTGGCACGATACGGGCGATCAGTTGAAATACATAAAGGCAGTTGTTGACCTTGCGCTTGAAAGTAAAGAATACGGCGCTGATTTGGCTAAATTTCTCAAGCAACGTCTTGGCTAGTGATTTGCCCTCACTCCAATATAAGGGTAGAATATAGGTGTAAGCACGTAACTATTTGAAAGGTTTAATCATGAGTCCAGCTGCAGAAATACTCGTTGTCATCTTGGCTGTTGTTCTTTCGATCTTTTTGATTGTCGGCATCATTCTCGTTATCTATCTGATCCGTTTGTCTGCCGAAATTCGCAGGATTGCTAAAACAGCGCAACATGCTGTTAGCTCGGTCGAGTCGGCCGTATCAAATGTTAATAAATTCGCGTCACCAATTTTCTTTGCGGAAATTGTCGGACGATACATCAAGAAATATACTAAAACATCTCGAAAGGGGAAATAGTCATGGCTAAAGCAAAATTCGCACTCGGAGCACTTATCGGAATCGCAACAGGGTTTGTCGCTGGTATTCTCACCGCACCAAAGAGTGGTAAAGAGACACGTGAAGAACTAAAGCAAAAAGCAGCCGAGAAAAAGGAAGAAGCACTCATCAAGGCGAAAGACGTTCGGCACAAAGCCGGTGGCGTTGCTGAAGATGTCCTTGAAAAAGCCGAAAAAGTGGCCGATAAGGCTGCTGACAAGGTTGTGTCTGCAACGAAAATTGCAGCTGACAAGGTTACTGCTGCAACTGAGTTCACTGCTGAAAAGGTTGTCGATACAACTAATGATCTGAAGTCCAGGAGCGAACAGGCTGCAAAAGCGGCAAAATCTGCAATCGAAAAGAACTCATAAGGTATCTGAATATATAATTGACGCGTCCTAAAGGGCGCGTCTTTTTATAACTTACGATATAATCATAATTATGATCAAAAAAGTACTCACTAGAGCGAAAAAAGATAATGAAAATGGTGCACGCAAAGCAATCTTGGAGGATCTTTTTTATGACTTCCACAAAAGTAGACGCCAGGTATACGGAACGAACTTTATTCGAGGTGTTTTCTTTGGCGTTGGAAGTGTCCTTGGCGGTACTGTTGTCGTTGCGCTTGCTGTATGGTTACTGAGCCTTCTCGTTGATATACCGGGCGGAACGGGTGACTTCATCCAGTACATCGTGGATATCGTCAATAAACACCCGTAGAAACAAACACTATCTTTTTTACTACAGACAAAGTGGCGCCTGATTCGCTATACTGAGTGTATCTATGGGGGTAACATCTGAAACAGAAAAAACTGTCGGACTTTCTTTGAAGTCGTCTGACTTTGTGCACCTTCATAACCACACCCATCACAGTGTTTTAGATGGATTGACGAAGATCCCTGCCTTGATCAACAAGGTAAAAGAACTTGGTATGGAGGCAATTGCAATCACCGACCACGGGACAATGTCTGGCGTGTTGGAATTCTACAAAGCCGCAAAAGCCGAAGGCGTCAAACCGATTCTTGGCATAGAGGCGTATGTTGCTTCTCGTTCTCGACACGACCGTGATCCACAAAAAGACAAAGCCCGCTATCACGTCACGATTCTGGCGATGAATAAGCAGGGCTATCTGAACCTGATGCGTCTGAGTTCAACGGCAAACCTTGAGGGCATGTACTACAAGCCTCGTATTGACCACGAGCTCCTCGAGAAATATAACGAAGGTCTGATTATTCTTTCTGGCTGTGCCAGTGGAGAACTTGGTGAGAATTTAAGAAATGATAATTACGAAGAAGCCAAAAGAATCGCTGAATGGTACAAATCTATCTTTGGCGACCGTTACTACCTAGAGATGCAGGATCACGGACACCTCGAATCACCGGCACGGTGGGACGTACAGACAAAGATTAATGGCTACCTCGAAAAACTCTCGAAGGATCTCTCCATTCCGCTCGTTGTGACGAGTGATGGCCACTATCTGACACACGCTGATCAAGCGGCTCACGAGATACTGCTCTGTGTTGGAACAGGTTCGTTCCTGTCCGACGAAAAGCGAATGTCCCTGATAGACTTCGAGCTCCACGTTACAGAACCAAAAGAACTCATTTCAAGGTGGGAGAAGACGTTTCCGGAAGCGGTGAAAAATACCAAGCTAATCGCTGATCGCTGCGACGTCGAGCTTGAGTTAGGCGGAATTTTGATTCCAACTTTCACAACACCAGACGGCTATAACGAAAAGACATATCTTCACCAGATGGTGTTTCAAGGACTGGCTGTTCGTTATGGCGATCTGACGCTTGATGAAGACCCTCTTGCGAGAACTCTCGAAGAATTTAGGGAACACATTCCCGCCCACGTCCTTGAAAGGGCTGACTACGAACTAGGGGTCATTGATGGTATGGGCTTTAACGGCTACTTCTTGATCGTCCAAGACTTTATTAACTGGGGCAAAGACCGTGGTATCATTTTTGGTCCTGGTCGTGGTAGTGCGGCTGGCTCGATTGTCTCGTATGCAGTGCGCATCACGGAGCTTGATCCATTAAAGTACGACCTTCTGTTTGAGCGTTTCTTGAACCCTGACCGTATTAGTATGCCAGATGTTGATATCGATATTCAGGATACTCGGCGCGATGAGGTGATTGCCTACTGTACTGAAAAGTATGGTACCGAACGAGTTGCGAACATCGTGACGTTCGGTCGTATGGCAGCGCGTGCTGCAGTGCGTGACGTCGCCCGAGTACTCGAGGTACCCTATGCCGAAAGTGATCGCTTGGCAAAGCTTATCCCTCCGCCAGTTCAGGGTCGGCATATTCCGCTATCTGTCAGCGTCGTCGAGGATCCAGACCTTCGTCACGAGTATGAATCGAACCCAACGGTCAAGAAGGTACTCGACTACGCCATACAGCTAGAGGGAACTATCCGTAGCCACGGTGTTCACGCCGCCGGAGTCGTGATCGCACCTGATGACATCGTGAAATTTGCCCCTGTTGAAATGTCCCAAAAGGGCGTTGTTGCGACGCAGTACCCGATGGGCCCTGTTGAGGAGCTGGGGCTACTCAAGATGGACTTCCTGGGATTGTCAAACCTGACGACAATCAACAACGCACTTCGAATTATAAAGAAGGTTTTTAAAACTGACATTAACTTACAAGAGATTCCACTCGACGACCCGAAGACTTTTGCCTTGCTACAAAAAGGTGATACGACGGGGGTATTCCAGCTTGAATCGGCTGGCATGAAGCGTTATTTGCGTGAACTCAAGCCGACGGTTTTTGATGATATCATCGCGATGGTGGCACTCTATCGCCCGGGACCGATGCAGTTCATCGGTGACTTTATCAAGCGGAAACATGGCGAGAGTGAAATTACTTATTTTCACCCAAAGATGGAAGATGCGCTGAAATCAACCTATGGCATTCTTGTTTATCAAGAGCAGGTGATGCAACTATCGAAAGACCTTTCTGGATTTACCGGTGGTGAAGCCGATACGCTCCGTAAGGCGATTGGCAAAAAGAACGTTGAAATGATGAATAAGATGAAAACTCGCTTTATCGACGGTGCGGCTGAAATATCTGGTGCCGATAAGGGTGAGATGGAAAAGTTCTGGAAGCAGCTTGAAGACTTTGCTGCGTACTGTTTTAACAAGTCACACGCGGCGTGTTATGGGCTTATTGCGTACTGGACCGCCTATTTGAAGGCACACTTTCCAGAGGCCTTCATGGCAGCTCTGATGACAAGTGATCAGGGTGACCTAGAGCGGCTCGCGATTGAAATGAACGAATGTAAACACATGGGTATCAAAGTTCTTTCACCGGACGTGAACGAATCCTTCGTCGAATTCGCAGTCGTACCCGACAAAAAAGAGATCCGTTTTGGTATGGCGGCGATCAAAGGTGTTGGAACGGCAGTTGTTGAAGAGATCCTGCGAGCCCGAGCTGACGGTAAGTTCAAATCTGTTGAAGACTTTGCAAAACGCGCCTCGACCTCGAAAGTAAACAAGAAGGCCTGGGAATCACTTATCAAGACTGGTGCGTTCGATACACTCGCGGATCGCTCTGATCTTTTATTCAACCTTGAAACAATTCAGGCGTTTGCCTCAAAACTTCAAAAAGAGGCATTAAGCGGTCAGACTGACTTATTCGGTGGTCTTTCTGGCTCGACAGCGATTGAACAACCTTCCATCGCGATGATCCAGGCGCCAGTCAAGCACATCGACAAAGAACGACTTGGCTGGGAACGTGAACTGCTCGGGCTTTACATTAGTGCGCACCCACTTGACCACTACGATGCGTACTTTAATGAACAAACCGTGCCGATAAGTGAACTCACGACTGATATTGATGGCAAGGCGCTCACTGTCGGAGGGCTTATTTCGTCGGTACGTAGTATCGTCACCAAGAGCGGCTCAAAGATGGCATTCGTCAAGATTGAAGACAAAACCTCAGAGACGGAGATTATCGTTTTCCCGAGTATCTACGAAATAGTTGGCGGCCAATTGCTGCAAGACTCAGTGATCCGGGTGACAGGTAAAGTAAATGCCCGTGATCGCGATGGCAACCTTAGCGCCGACATCAAGATTATCGCTAACGACGTACAGATCGTGGATGATGCCGAGCTACGTAACTACGAATCGCACGGGAACAAGATGGCGCGGCCAAAGTCGCATACTGCTGGTGTCATGGCTAAACGAAACAAAGCGGCGACCAAGGATAGGGATGAGGCGGAGGCGAAAGCTAAGGCGAAGGTCATCTATACGGTTGTTGCCGCCGAGCCGGTCAAGAAATTGTTCGTACATGTCAAGAATCCAGATGACCAGGCTACTTTGGTAAAGCTCAAACAAATTTGCGGGCAATTCCCCGGGATTAGCGATATCGTGCTAGTGCTTGGTGCGGATAAAAAGTCTGCTATTAAAATGCCATTTCGCGTTGACGGCAGCAATGACCTGATTGGTGAGCTCGTGAAGCTTGTCGGTGAAGACGCGGTCGTCTTTAAGTAGTCAGTGCGTAGAGGGCGATACCTGTTGCCACGCTGACATTGAATGATTCTTTTTTCCCAACCATCGGGATCTCTAATATATCTTCGCACTGGTCGAGGAGCTCGGCTGCTATGCCATTCACTTCTTCACCGATCAAGAGCACGATTTTCTCTGGCGAGGTATAGTCGGCAAGGTTCATGCTACGATCTGCTTGCTCGAGACCAACGATACGATAGCCATCGGCTTTGAGGAGGGAGAGTGGCGGTGATTCTTGGTATTCAAAGGGGACAAGCATTTCGGCATCGAGTGCTGTTTTGTGGATCTGGCTCATAAGTTTTTCGGAGATATGAGGCAGTCGAGGATCGTTCGGGACGAGTGGGTAGGGACTGTATCCGCTGAGGATAATCTTTTTAATACCAAACCCTTCAGCAGTTCGAAAGATCGACCCGACGTTGTGGGTTGAGCGGATATTGTGGGCAATAATGATGATATCAGGCATTTTGGCCATTATACCACTACGAACTACTATAAAAGGCTTATGTTTTTTGATAGGATGATAGGTAATGGACGAAGCAAAAATTCAAGAACGCGCGCGCGAGCAAGACGAGCAGTCGACACAAGGTCGAGCTGCTATCTTGGGTATGCAGTATCTCGACACTCGATCTATCGACGAGACTATTGAACTTATCCCGGATGTCTTGACTAATGAAGAGATGCATCGAAACCGCCTTGTGGTGCTGAGGGTCGGCAGTGACTCGACGACGTGGCAATTTGGAGTGACGACTCATACGCCGCAATCATATATTCGTGAACTGACTGCAAAATACGCAGCTCACGCACAAAACGCAAACTATGTACTGATTAGTTTGGGCGGATTTAATGTCATGATGAATCGCTATGATCCGCCCGTCGTCACGATCTATGATGATATTAAAATCGCAAAAGAAGGCGATAGTGATACGCTGACAGAAGTAAGTAAAACACTGAACTCGGTAGGAAGTGATGAAGTCTTTGATTACTTGATTACGCAGGCGGATCGTCTTGGTGCCAGTGACATACATATCGAAAATCAGCGCAATGGTATCCGTATTCGTCTGCGCATTGATGGCGCCTTGCACCCAGTTGCAGAACTAGACAGTGATCGCTACCGGGTTATCCTTGGTGCACTCGCCTCGAGGGCGAATATTTCGACAGCTGCCAACGATCCTCAGTCGGGACATTTACAAAAAGAAATCACTATCGATGGCGTGACGCATCTTCTCAACATGAGGGTCGAGGTGATTCCAACGATGTATGGCCAGGACGCAGTGCTTCGTTTGTTCAACTACGATGAATCAATGCTTAATCTTGATCGTTTAGGGATTGGTCCTGACGAGCGTCAAGAGATTGACGAAATTATTAGCCACCCCCGCGGAATGGTCTTGATGGTTGGTCCAACTGGTTCAGGTAAGTCAACGACGCTCTATAGCATGATCAATGCACTCAACACGACGGATCGAAAGATTATTACCCTAGAAGACCCGATTGAATACGGCATCTCTGGTATTTCGCAAATCCCCGTCGACACAACAAATGGGCAGAGCTTTGCAGACCATCTCCGCTCGGTTCTTCGACTTGACCCTGATGTTGTCATGGTAGGTGAGATTCGCGATGCCGATACAGCCAAGACGGCGATCCAAGCTTCTATTACGGGCCACCTCGTGCTCTCTACTTTTCACGCCAACTCAACATCATCGGCCTTCAGCCGTATGATCGACCTGATTGGCGTGAATCCGATCTTTAGTTCGGCAATTCGACTTTTAATTGCCCAGCGACTTGTGCGACGGCTCGACGATTCATCAAAGGAAGCCTACGATCCTGACGAAGCGACTCGCAACTGGGTACGGGCGGCGCTCGCGAATCTTCCGGCTCATATTCAAAAACCTGACTTCGATACCTTTCAGTTATGGCGCCCTGTGCCTACTGAGACGTCGCCCTTTGGCTATAACGGTCGTATTGTGATCATGGAGCAGATGGTTGTTAATGAAGCCATACAGAAGTTCCTACGCGGTGACATCGCAGAGATACACTCCGAGATCATCGAGCAAACTGCCCGAGCAAACGGTATGGTATCGCTCATGGAGCATGGTGTCCTGGCTGCGCTTCGTGGTGATACGACGCTCGATGAAGTGAATCGCGTTATTTAATAGGGCCTACACCTTTCAATAACAGATCAACTGTGGTATATTGGATATTCGATTACAGCTATAAAAGATTAAGTGAGATTAAGATGAGTTTTGAGCTTATTAAAAAGGTAAACGAAGCACAGAAAAAGGTCGCCATTGTAGACGTTAAGTCTGGCGACACTGTTCGAGTTCACCAAAAGATTAAAGAAGGCGCAAAAGAGCGTATCCAGATTTTCGAAGGCGTTGTGATTCGCGTTGACCGCGCAGCATCACACACCGCTCGAATTACTGTACGTAAAATTGCCAGCGGTGTTGGTGTTGAAAAGAGCTTCTTGCTCCACAGTCCACTCGTTGAAAAGGTTGAAGTAACACGTCGTTCGAAAGTTCGCCGTAACTACCTTTCATACCTACGTGAACGAAGTGGTAAGAGCGCACGACTTAAGGGTGTCAACTTTGACCGTGAAGGTGTTAACGATATTCGTGACCTCCACGCCGAAGAAGAAACTGAACGTCTAAAAGAAGAAGCGCACCTTGCTGCCGAAGCCAAAGCTGCTGAAAAAGCGGCTGCTGATGCTGAACTTGCTGCAAAGCAAGCTGAAGTTGAAGCACGACACGAACAAGCGTAACGCTTATTCACTCTTAAGAACGCCTCAATAGGGGGCGTTTTTATTTTATGCAAGAATAAGGAAAGATTCACAGTATATAGTAATGGATATGATATTGGGAATTGATGAAGTCGGAAGAGGACCATGGGCGGGTCCTTTAGTGGTCGGTGCGGTTGTGCTAGGGACTCATGACATTGAGGGGCTGACGGACAGCAAGAAGTTGTCAAAGAAAAAACGAGATGCCCTCGATATTCTGATTCGTGAAAAAGCGAGCGGCTTTGGGCTGGGCTGGGTTGATGCGAATGAACTCGACGAGATTGGTCTCGCTGCCGCTTTACGGGTTGCAACGATTCGTGCCGTCGAACAAGTGACTTCTTCCTATACTGAAATTATTATTGACGGAACCATCAACTTTTTAAAAGAAACGACCAAAGGCTCGTACGTCACGACGTTCCCTAAGGCCGACCTTTTAATCCCCAGCGTTTCTGCTGCTTCGATCATCGCAAAGGTCGCGAGGGATAACTACATGGCCTTACAGGATACGATATATCCAGGCTATGGCTTTGTGAGCCACGTTGGCTACGGGACGGCGGTACATCGTCAGGCAATCGAGCAACTTGGCGTGACGCCGCTCCATCGGCTCTCTTTTGCGCCACTCGCAAAGTACAAGCCAAGGGACGCGTCAATGAAAAAGACGACCAAACAGATTGGTGACACGGCCGAGTCAAAAGCCGAGCAATACTTACGTGCGCAAGGTCATGATATCTTGGAGCGTAATTGGAAAACCCGGTTTTGCGAGATCGATATAGTGTCGCTGAAAGATATGACATTCTATTTTTCAGAGGTTAAGTATCGCAAAATGCTCGTTCACGGTTCTGGACTAGAAGCGGTGACTGTAAAGAAACAGCAGCAAATGAAATTTGCTGCTGAATACTATGCGGCGAGCCACAAGCTCATCGGAGTTGATATGAGACTTGTTGCGATGGCTGTTTCGGGTACGCCGCCAATAGTTGACTCGTACCTAGAGCTCGAGTAGCGCTTTGCGCACGGCCGCATCATCGCGGGCAATATGTTCGATCTTACTGCTGAGTTCCAAAATACCGAGTTCAATATTTCGTTTGAGTGCAACCTGATCCCGAAGAGGGTTAAAGAACGCTTTGTACTCTTCGAGTTGTGCTGTGGTCATAAGGCAGAGTGCCACGTACCTAGGGAAGGCGTCGTAGCTTTTATCGCCACCAAACGTCTCTTCCATCCAAGGCCAGTTATCGCGGCCCCATTGCCAGGTAACTGTACGAGAGTGTCGGTTTCGTAGCAACCATATGAACCAGCGCATAAAGTCCTGCGGTCGTACGATCGTCGGGTCTTTGAGGATAACGAGCAAACGCTCAACGACTGCAGGGTCTTTCGTTGCGGTGATGGCAGCAGCGATATCTTCTTTAAGTTCACTGGAGCTTGTTTTTTGGTGAGCATCCAGTAGATCATCAATAATCTTTTGATCAGTGGCATATCGAACGGCCGTCGCAATGATGGTGTTACGAATGTTTGGATCCATGTCTTCGAGGGCGATTGTGTCGTAAAGAGCCTGAGCTTTTGCGAGCACGCCTGGCTGTTCGCTGTAAATCATGAGGCCGACGACGATACTGCGCAGCTTTGTGTCAGACTCTGGTTCGGACGGCTTCGCTTCCCAGCCAAGGCGATCGAATTGTTTCTGGGCCAGGCTACCAGCATAAACCCGGAGCTTTTGCTCGAGAACAGGGTCATCTTCAACAAACTTCTTTAGTTCGTTTAAGGCGACGAGCATAATATCCCAAACAGCCTCAACCGATTCGTCTTTGTAATATCCCAGTAGTGGCACAAGCGCAGCACTTGAGATGAGGCTTGCCTGCGCGAGTAGCGCCTGTTCATTCAGTAGCTTCAAGCGGTCAATGTCTGAAAGTGTCGCCAGGGCTCCAATCAGCTTGGCGAGCAAAGAAGGGGTGTAGTGGGTGATAAAGTGTGCCGTACTATCGTGGTTGATGATCAGCGGGAGGTCCGAGCTTCGTTCGACGGTAAGACTTTTTTCGGTCAAGAGGCGTGGAATATTTTTGTCAGATGCGCCGAGAGGAATTGACCACTGCTTTTCTGAAACAGCGTGCGGACCGATAAAGAACTGCTCTTGTGAAAGATGAATCTGCTCACCTTCCTCGGAGACGCTCAGGACAGGATAGCCGGATTGTGATATCCAGGTATTCATGAGGAGTCCGATGTCTTGTCCAGACGCTTCACTCAGGCACTCCCATAGTTCGCGTGCTTCGGTATTTTGATAAGCGTACTTTTTAAAGTAAATTTTAAGGCCAGCTTGCAGGGTCTTGTCACCGATGTACGTTTGGAGCATACGCAGGAGACGACCACCTTTTGCGTAGACGATTGAAGGGTCAAAGATAGTAGAAATTTCATCAGGGTGATGTACTTCAGTCTGAATCGCTTGAACACCTTCGAGGCTGTCGCGGCGAAGGGCTTGAACGACTTCGTAGGTCGCTTGATCGAGCCAGATGTTCCAGTCAGGTTCAAGTGCGTCAACGCAGACGTACTCCATCATGTTGGCAAAGCTTTCGTTGAGCCAGAGGTCGTTCCACCATTTCATGGTCACAAGGTTACCGAACCACTGGTGGCTCAACTCGTGTGTAATCGTCAAAGCAGCTTGTTGGCGCGTTTGGAGTGATCCGGTTTTTGGGTCAGTCAGCAGAGCGATCTCACGGTAGGTAATAAGGCCCCAGTTTTCCATGGCGCCAGATGAAAAGTCAGGCAGTGCGACATGGTCGGATTTTGGCAGTGGGTAAGGGATGTCAAAGTATTCGTCAAAGAATTCAATACCGCGCGTTGCGATATCGAGTGCAAAATCGAGACTCTCGGGTGTCTGGGCGGGTGTTGCATAGATATTAACCTCGACACCACTTTTCGTTTTGGCTGATTTCTTTTGTAGTTCACCGACTACCCAGGCAAGCAGGTAGCTGCTCATGCGTGGTGTTGTGTCGAACGTCGTGACGAGGAGTTCGTTTTCGACGCGCTGATCTTTAATAGGCATGTTCCCAAGGACAACAACGCCTTGTTCGGTTGAGAGTGTGACATCAAAGCTTGCTTTTGCCTCGGGCTCATCGATACATGGGAATACCTCGCGGGCGTGGTGACTCTCGAACTGCGTTGCGAGCAGCTCCTTTTTGATACCATTATGTTCGTAGTAGCAAGGATATAATCCGTGCATGCCGTCGGTAATGATTCCGGAGAAGCCAATAACAACAACGTGCATACCTTCTGTAATATCTGGGTGGGTGATGGTCATCTGCTGGTCGTCAAGCGAGAAGTCTGCCTGTTTGCCATCGAACGTGACTGACTGTATTGCCAGTTCTTTTGCGTGGAGGACTATTTTGTCGGCGCCAAGAACTGACGCACCTTTGATAGTCACTGTTCCGGCAAAGGTTCTGCCGATACGGTTATGTGCAAGTGAAAGTTGGTAGTGTTCTGGAACAAATGTCTTGATGAGTCGATCTACAGTCTGCATATGTACCCAGTATAGCAACCAAATAGCTCCGTTGACAAAAAGATCCCCGCACCTACGTGGAGAGTGATTAAATCATTATGAAACGTTTATGTCGGGGTACCTTTCTATTATTGAAGAATGGCCCCTATGCCGCATACTAGATGTATGAATATGCGGCTACGACGACTCCTTGTGACGATCATAAGTCTGATTAGCTTCGCCGTGATTATTTTGGCCGCTGCGCCACCGGTGATCGAAAACACCAAGCAGACACAGCCGCCACCAGTAACGACGACGGCGGTAGGCCTTGCCGCAGAAGCCCTGCAGCAGCTGGCCGTTAAAGGCCGTGCTCCAAAAACAGACTATTCTCGGAGTCAATTTGGCAATGGCTGGGCGACAACGAGTGGCTGTGATACAAGGAATATTATTCTTTATAGAGATTTGCAGCAGCCTGTTACTGATGAAAAGTGCGCAGTTATTTCTGGTACTTTGAACGATCCGTATACAGGGACGACCATTACATTTACGAAGGGTAGTAGTGATATCCAAATTGATCATGTCGTCGCCTTATCGGATGCCTGGCAAACGGGCGCGGCTGGGTTTACTCGACAACTTCGTATTCAGCTTGCCAATGATCCACTCGAATTACTGGCGGTCCAAGGGGCTGCTAATCAACAAAAGAGTGATGGTGACGCAGCAACGTGGCTCCCTTCCAATAAGAGCTTCCGCTGCGAGTACGTCGCGAGGCAGATCGCTGTCAAACAAAAATATAGCTTGTGGGTCATCCCGGCGGAAAAACAGGCAATTCTCGATGTTCTCTCTGCCTGCCCTGGTCAGGCGCTGCCTATAATGTAATTCGATCGCTTGCACCCTGCTTGCGAATCGAGTATAATAGTGACAGTACATTCCGGCCGCAAGGTCGGAATTTTTCATAGAAATTATTACGAAAGGAATTATCACATGGATGAATTAAATCTAAAACAATTGACTCTCGCGGTTCGAACAATCGCTGAAGAGAAAAACCTCCCAGAGGACATCGTTATGTCTGTTATCGAACAGGCAATCGCTGCTGCATGGCGCCGAGACAACGGCGAACGCGACCAAGAAGTGCGCAGTGAACTTGACGTCGAAAAGGGGACTGCAAAAGTCTTCGTCTCTCGTGAAGTCGTTGAAGCTGTCGGATCAGATGCCTACGAGATTAGTCTCGAAGACGCTCGAAAGCTCAAAAAAGACGCTGAACTTGGTGACATGGTTGAAGAAGAGCACGAAGTCAGTAGCTTTGGACGTGTTGCAGCCCAAACGGCAAAACAAGTTGTCCTTCAACGTCTTCGTGAAGCTGAACGTGAAGTTGTTCTCGCGGAATACGAAGACAAGATCGGTACCGTCGTGAACGGAACTGTGCAACGCGTTGAACCACGTGTGATCCGCATTGAAATCGGTAAAGCTAACGGTATTATTCCACAAAGCGAACAGATTCAGGGCGAATACTACAGTGTTGGTAGCCGTTTGAAGGTCTTTATCAAGGATATCGAGCGTGATAACCGTGGTCCACAGCTTATCCTGAGCCGTGGAAACACTGAATTTATCGAATACCTCTTCCGCCAAGAAGTGCCAGAGCTTGAATCAGGCGCTGTCGAGATCAAGGCAATTGCTCGTGAAGCAGGGCGTCGTACGAAACTTGCAGTTGCCAGCACCGTTCCTGGTGTTGACCCTGTAGGAACATTTGTCGGTGGACACGGTACTCGTGTTCAGGCAGTTATGAACGAAGTCGGTGATCAGGAAAAGATCGATATTGTGACATATGATGCCAATATCGAGCAATTCATTAAAAACGCCCTCAGCCCTGCAGAAGTTGTAAAGGTTGAGATCCGTGAAGCTGACAAGCGCGCAACTGTCTATGTGAACGAAGACCAGCAATCAATTGCGATTGGCCGTGGTGGACAGAATGTTCGTCTCGCAAGTCACTTGACTGGATACGAACTCGACATCGAGCAAGCAACTGCAGCAACAAAACCAGCCGCTGACAAAGGTCCAAAGAAGAATATCGAAGATAGCCTTTTGAATGCAGTTGAAGAGAACACTGAAGACGCAGCCGAAGCGTAATAAACTCTACAATTTGAGCACTTAAAAAATTAGCACTCTATTGCAACGAGTGCTAATTTTGCTATACTGGGTATATGAGACGCGGCTAAATATAAAATAAGCTTGCGTATGTTATACGGGAGGATAGATAATAAGAATATGGCTGATGATTTTGCAGAATTTATCACACATCTGACCGACAATGCACGGACTAGCCTTCATCATGCGACATTGATTGCGCAAGGATACGGCAGTCCATATATTGGCACCGAGCACCTCTTGCTAGGTGTGATGGCGCAGGGTGCATCGGTTGGAGCAAAGATCTTAGCAGACGCTGGGGTAACGCTTGATCGTGCTCAAACAGCACTCAACATGGTGCCTGTTTCCGCTGTTGTCGGCGGATTGAGCACAAAAAGCCTGAGTGAAACAGCAAAACTGACACTGAAAATGAGTTGGGATGTTGCTCAGGAATTCCACCAGGATTATCTTGGTACGGAACACATCTTGTATAGTATTTTGACGCAAAAGAACGCACGGGCAACCGTCTTGCTACGTGACATGAACGTTAATATCGCTGATATTGTCTCAGAGCTCGAAGAGTATCTTGATCGACAGGGCGAAGCGTATGCTGCCACTGACGACGAAACCGCAACTGAATTAAAAAAGATACCACAGCGAAAGGGCGCACTCGGGACATTCGGCACTGATCTCACTGCTCGCGCCAAGGAGGGTCGTCTCGATCCTGTGATTGGCCGTGCTGAACAAGAAGAGCGCCTTGTCACAATCCTTAGCCGTCGCACAAAGAATAACCCGGTCCTCATTGGTGAACCTGGTGTCGGAAAGACGGCTATCGTCGAAGGCCTTGCTCAGCGTATTGCGAGCGAAGATGTACCAGAGCACTTGCTTGATAAGCGTATTGTTCAACTCGACCTTGCGGGTATGATCGCTGGCACAAAGTATCGTGGTGAATTTGAAGAGCGCCTTAAAAAAGTCATTACAGAGCTACAAGAGCAAAAGAATGTCATTGTCTTTATCGACGAGCTCCACCTATTAGTCGGTGCTGGTGCTGCCGAAGGTGCGCTAGATGCCGCTAATATCCTGAAGCCTGCCCTTGCTCGCGGTGAAATTCGCTTAATCGGCGCAACGACACTCGACGAGTACCGCAAGCACATCGAAAAAGATACTGCTCTTGAACGTCGTTTCCAAACGATTGTCGTACCAGAGCCAAAGCTAAAAGACACAATCGCAATCCTCAAAGGCCTCAAGCCATATTACGAGAAGCATCACGGTGTGACGATTAGTGATGTCGTGATTGAAGATGCTGTCTATATGGCCGATCGTTACATTAACGAACGATATATGCCAGACAAGGCGATTGACGTTATTGACGAAGCGGCTGCCCGTGTTCGGGTAAAATCTGGTCGCAAACCCAGCAAGCTTCGCGACTATATGCGACAACTCAAGAACTTGAATGAAAAAATGGAAGAAGCTGTGACTGGTGAGGATTACGAGCGTGCTGCGCTGTATAAAACACGCATTAGCCAACTCAATACAAAACTAGACGAAACGCGCGTTGAATATGAAAAAAAGACACCAGTTGTACTCGGTGATGACGATATTGCCCATGCGATTTCTCTCATGACGGGTATTCCAGTGAGTCGTGTCCAGAAATCGGAAGCAAAACTCCTCCGAAACCTCGAAGGTCACATCGAGAAATACGTGATCGGCCAGCGAGAAGCAGTCGAGAAGGTATCGCGAGCCATTCGCCGTAGCCGTAGTGGTGTTGCGAGTAGCAAGCGACCAATTGGATCCTTTGTCTTTATGGGCCCTACTGGTGTTGGTAAGACCGAGCTTGCGAGAGTCTTGGCGCGAGAAGTTTTTGGCAGTGAAGATAATCTCATCAAGATTGACATGAGTGAATTCAGCGAACGGCACACGGCAAGTCGTCTTGTTGGTGCACCGGCTGGGTATGTCGGTTACGAGGACGGTGGTCAGCTGACCGATAAGGTCCGTCGCCAACCGTACAGTGTCGTTCTCTTTGATGAGATTGAAAAAGCCAACTCTGAAGTATTCCACTTATTGCTGCAGATTCTTGAAGATGGATCGTTGACTGACGCAAAGGGTCATCGCGTTGATTTCTCGAATACGATTATTATTTTGACGAGTAATCTTGGCGCTGATCGTATGATGAAAGAATCAAGTCTTGGGTTTAGTGCTGTGACACGTAACGACCAAAAGCATCTCGATGAAGTACACACCGAGAACGCGCTCGCTGCTGAAGATGCGCTCAATCGTATTATGCGCCCAGAGCTCATTAACCGTTTTGACGCCATCGTTACTTTCCGTGCACTCACAAAGAAAGAAATCGGCAAGATCTTTGATAAGCTCTTGGCTGAACTTCAGGATCGTTTAGTCCGAAAAGGTATCCACCTTGTGATCGCCGCATCTGCGAAACGACAGATTATCACTGAAGGTCACGACGAGAAATATGGCGCCAGGCCACTTCGTCGTGCAATGCAGGATATGTTAGAGCTACCGGTTGCAGACGGAATTCTCTCGGGTGAGTATGAAAAAGGAACAGTATTAAAAGTATCAGCCGTTAGAGGAAAAATACAGATCAATGTCGGACAAGAAGTCTAGTTTTACAAGATCACTTATTGGTAGTTTCGTGAGTATTATTATCCTTGGTATGGCAGTTTTCTTCGTGCTGAACCAGCAGTACGTCAAGGATCAAATATCGGTGTGGTCGTATCGGCCAACCAACGCTGTTCAAAGTATCGAAAATCATATCGGCCTGAGTGGGAAAGGGCAGTTTTATTTTTATGCAACTCAACCCGAGGTAGATGGATCAGACAAATTTAATGCTGACTGTCCTCGCCAGGAAGTCGGCAACCCGATTCTCGGCTGTTATGCGAGTGGGCGTATTTATGTCTACGACGTGACAAATGCGCAGCTCGATGGCCTAGAGGAAGTCACGGCGGCCCACGAAATGCTCCATGCAGTCTGGGAGAGGGCAAGTAGTGCCGAACAGACACGCATCGGAACGTTACTTCGTGCAGAGTACCAGACGCTCAGTAGTAATACCGATCTGACTGACCGGATGAATTACTATCAGCGCACCGAACCGGGCCAATTCGAAAATGAGCTGCACTCAATCCTAGGGACGGAAGTAGGCAATTTGAGCCCAGCGCTTGAAACGTATTACAAACAGTTCTTTACTGATCGCCAAAAGGTAGTTGATCTCCATAGCAAGTATAGTGAAGTCTTCAAGAGTTTAACGACCCAGTCAGACACGCTCTACAGCGAGCTGACAACACTTGGTGCAAGCATTGAGGCTCGCTCGGTACAGTACAATAGTGATATCAAACAGCTCTCTTCTGATATTAGTACGTTTAACTCAAGGGCAGACAGTGGTGATTTCACCTCAATCAGTCAATTTAATAAAGAGCGGACTGGCTTGGTGGCACGATCGAATTCGATTGACGCTGCCCGTGTTGCTATCAGTAGCGACATTGATATCTACAATGCAAAATATGCAGACTATCAAAAAGTATCATCACAAATTGAAGCACTGAACAAGAGTATTGATAGCATCAAGGCGCTTCAGCCAGCTCCATCCGTTTGATCATAATGAACTTATTACTAGGGTATACTACATATAATGGCAAAAGCTAAAACTCAGTTTGTCTGTCAAAATTGTGGCACTGTCTACGGCAAATGGTCGGGACGTTGCGATAATTGTGGCGAATGGAATACACTTGTCGAACAAATATCACAGGGGGGATCTTCTTCGGTTGCAAAAGCGTCGAGCAGTGGCCGTGCTCTGAAAGTGCAATCAATTAAGGACATGACGATTGATGATACGTCAAAGCGTATGTTGACCGGTGCGAGTGACCTCGATGTCGTCCTTGGTGGTGGTATCCTTCCTGGTGCTGTTGTACTCCTTGCAGGACAACCAGGTATTGGTAAAAGCACCTTGCTTTTACAAGTCACTGCCTTTATCGCGAAAACAACGTCGGTATTGTATGTCAGTGGCGAGGAGTCGGCTAGTCAAGTGAAGCTTCGTGCTGGACGCTTGGGTGCCGAGTCAAGTGAACGATTGGACTTTGCGGCTAGCACGAGTGCAAACGATATTGCAGCAACTATCCGTGGTGGCCAATACGACTTGGTTATTGTGGACTCAATCCAGACGCTTGCACTCGATGACATTACAAGTGCACCAGGAACGGTCAGCCAGATTACGAATAGTAGCAACGTGTTGATACGTGCGGCCAAAGAAACTGGAACAGCGGTGATCCTTGTCGGGCATGTCACAAAAGAGGGGAGTATTGCTGGCCCAAAGGTTCTCGAGCACCTGGTTGACGTCGTCTTGCAATTTGAAGGCGATCGCTACGGTGGCTTCAAAATCGTTCGTGCAGCAAAAAATCGTTTCGGTGCGACCAACGAGGCGGCTATTTTCGAGATGTACGAAGAAGGCTTGCGACCAGTTGAGAATCCGTCAGCCGCCCTGCTTGCAGAGCGAAATCCAGCTGATGGATCAGTTGTCCTTGCCACTATGGAAGGCACTCGACCACTGTTAGTCGAGATTCAAGCCCTTGTCAATCCGACAAGTTTCGGGTATCCTAAGCGTACTGCGAGCGGGTTTGACCTCAATCGACTCAATGTACTCATCGCCGTCATGGAGCGACGTACAAAATTGAATTTATCTGACAAAGACATCTATATCAATGTTGTTGGTGGTCTCAAACTAAACGATCAAGCAGCAGACCTTGCAATCTGCATGGCAATCGCCAGTGCCGCAGCGGGACGTCGCATGGATGACGAAACAGTTGTCTTTGGCGAAGTAGGACTAGGTGGAGAAGTCCGATCAGTTCCTGGTGTCGACAAACGCGTCGCAGAAGCGAAAAAACTTGGCTTCAAGAAAGCTATCGCTCCGAACATACACGCTAAAAATACATTTATTAAACCTGTAGCTGATCTTCGCACTGCGCTGATCGACTACTTACAAAAATAAGGCTAACATTATGGAAATTCTCATTATCTGCACACTTCTTGTGATTGCAGCTGAAACGAGCTACTTAGTTGTCGCTCAAACTATTAAATTTAAACACTCAAAAAAGCAGCACATGCCGATTTTCGTCGACACATCTGTACTCATTGACGGCCGCATCATTTCTATTGCAGAATCAGGCTTCATCACGAGTACACTCTTTATCCCTCGTAGTGTCGTCGGTGAGTTGCAGTTTCTAGCTGATAACGCTGACGCTGAAAAGCGCAGTCGGGCACGACACGGACTTGATATCGTCAAAGAACTTCAATCTATGCCTAACGTCAAAGTAGAGATCTTTAACGATGGTACAAAAGCAGAAGAAGGAGTTGATAACCGACTCTTGAAACTCGCCAAAGAATATAACGGTGCTGTGTGTACGATCGATTTTAACCTCAACAAGGTTGCACAAGTCGAAGGTATCCCCGTGCTGAACGTTAATGACCTTGCGAAGACACTTCGTATGGCTTACCTTCCTGGTGAAAAGATCAAGCTAGAGCTGACACAAAAAGGAAACGATCAACACCAAGCTGTTGGACACCTCGATGACGGTACGATGGTTGTCGTAGAGCACGCCAGTAGCCAAATTGGTAAGATTGTAGAGATCGAATTTATTCGTGGTCTACAAACCGCAGCTGGTAAGATGATGTTCGCTCGACTCGTTGGCGGAGGTGACCGTGACCTTGCTAAAAAGGCAGCCTCGCAAACAAAGAAGGGTACTGCTCGGATGCCGCTTCCACGTCAAAAGGGAAAGACTGCAGTCGCTCGCAATCAACGCCAGGTCATCGATCAGCCCGATGAGGCCGTAGAAGCGCCTACGCCAGCTGAAACGCAACCTGCGCAATCTAAGCCGCCTCGAGCACCACGACAGCAACAAGAGCGTCGTAGCACGTCACAGAACCAGCCCGCCGTGACTGTTTCGTCGGAAGATCAATCACAACCACAAGCTCAGTCATCACAACCAAAGAACAACGGACGTCAATATAAACGACGCCGAACACCTGAGGATAGCTTGTTCGAACTCTTGGACAAGCAACAATAAGCAATGCTTTGTTATAAAAAAGAACCTCCATCATCGGAGGCTCTTTTTTATGGAAGCAACTATGACTAGTTGGTTGCTGTTGCTGTGTAGTAGCCAGAGTCTGTGACTGTCACGCTGACAACTCCTGCGTCTGGTGCAGGGCCAGTATATGGCGCCGTAAAGGTGTTTCCGTTCTGTGTCACAGTCAGTGGCGCGCCGCTGAGGCTTATCGTGACGCTTGATGATCCAAGCGGGAACGTTCCGGGCTTTACGGTAACAGTAACGGTCTTGCCTGCAGTCGTAACGCCTCCGACAAAGCTAGGGTGTGTATCGTCACAACTGTGCTTGTCATCATCCTTTGTGGCGTCGTAGCCGTTAGGAACGTTCGTGTAGATGTCCTTCTTGGTCACTGGGTCGGTCGACTTGACGACGCTGACGGTATCTTTTGCGCTGTCAGGCGTACATGTCGTTGCCTTGTACTTTGAGACCTTGTCAAAGGTGAGCGTTGCGTTTGATTGGCCTT
>Ga0209511_1000376_pt1 | contig 46395 bp, 42 predicted proteins | sample SSSSmetaG_FD_184141 | JGI IMG/M metagenome (GOLD analysis project Ga0209511, IMG submission 184141) | Glacier valley bacterial and archeal communities from Borup Fiord, Nunavut, Canada, to study Microbial Dark Matter (Phase II) - ​SSSS... | ecosystem: Environmental > Aquatic > Freshwater > Ice >... | reverse complement strand
ATAATTATTAGAGACACCCAATAAAACATCTCATCTAAATCTCTTTCAGTTTTTTTCATATTACACCTCATATCAAATATATTATTTACCTATAATTCTATAAGAGATGCTATAATCCTTTATTAAATAATAAAAGGCTCCCACAAATCAGCAAAAGCCTATTATCGGTTCTATTAACAATGACTCGATTATTATTCTTAACTCAAACTCCATAATGAATTACATATTTGTTTTCTTCCACAGCCTTTCGTATTAATATCATGAGAGAGGTGCAGAAATCTTTTTTACTTCTCTCCAATAAATTTCAATTCCCTTATTTTTCTTATGCAAACATCAGTTTTTCTTCATTAACAGAGAAGTATACTGTTTTTTCACAACGTTCTTTAAATCTATCAAAAGTGCTTGAAGTAAAACTTTCCCCTGTTCTTTTATCTAGTAATTTATTTGAGAAAGGTTTATATTCTACAACACCTTCAACAATTAAAAAATCATACCCACAATCACATATCATTGCATCATTTGGATTCTCTAATTTATGAATCGGACATTTCATATCACACCTCAGTTTGCTTTTAAGCAGAGCCATTAAATGTCCATAATTCTGCCTTATATGGTTATACAGCTTCTCTTTTCGCTTGTAGATTACTTGAGTCCAATACTCACTATATTCGTCACCAATAATCCAACCCTTATAGTTCTTTGTTTCAATAACAAACAAACCGAGGTTTGATACTACAACATGGTCAATTTGTGTTGTTCTTCCATCAGTTTGGAGAGTAATATTGTTTAGTACTTTATATTTTGTTCTTATCAAGTTTTGAAAGAATTGTTTATACTGACTTTTCTCCGATAAAGCCTTTTATCAATGGTAGACAGGCTATAAGTAAAACAATACGAATACTGGAATAATTATTGAACTATAATCTAATATATTATGGATTAATGAATTTACATTACCAGTAGCAATACTACCGATTATACTAATATAAGTCCTAATAGCCAAGAAAGTTTCCTTATAAAGGATAAAGCACTTTCTTCTGAAAACGAGTCATTAGAATCACCTCAAATATTAATTATCTAAATCTATGCCTTATGAGCAGTTCTCCTCTTTGTACCATCAGCATCCTGTTTGTCTTTTTTATTAGTATCTTCTGTCTGTGTACGCAAACTAATATTAAGAGCATCAGCAATATTTTTACATTCATCGTCAGAAAACTTATCTGGTAAAGTGCTAATATCGTTTGTTATCTGTTCTGGTTGTAAAACATGTACATCGGAGAAATTCTCTTTTATTTTCTCATCCCAATGAGTGAATACAACAACTGTATTTACGAAGTAATTCCCCACCTTGTTCTTCTGTAAAAAATCATTAAGCACCTTTGAGTTCAATATTCCTTGTTTTATCATTTCATACTGCTTAATGTGTTTTTGGCTATCTTTCAAGGTAGTCTTCCAGTGCTTAGTGTCTATAGTAAATATTCCTTTAGGACATATCACTACATGGTCAATTGAATTATTGTCAATGTTAATATCATTAAAAATGTAATAGTCATTGGGCAATTTTGATAGAATCCTATCCACTTCTGAGTTCTCCACTGTATGTTTTAAGCTCTTAATACCTTTAACAATGAACCAAGTACTTAAGACTAATAGAATTGCAGTCACAACTGTAGAAGCATTCACAGGGATTTTAAGACTGCTTAAAGGACTAACAAAATCTTTTAGTGCTGTTATTGCGTTGCTTAAAGAAACTTTTATATAATTATACACTGAGTTCAAGTAATTAAATGATAAATATCCAGTCATTATTAATATTAACCCAGTACCAATGTACGCAATAGGCTTTCTGACAACACTTTTCTTCTTGGTTAGAATAGATGCCATTAAGAAGTCACTCCCTCAATCATTATGGTCTTCTGTAAACTTTTGTATTTTCTTGTTTAATATTATATGAACATGTAATAAAAGTCTATATTTTCCTACGAAAACACTTGTAAGGTAACAACGACTTTATTGAATGTTTTAACGATAGTAGTTTTGCTCTGGGGTGCTTGATTATGAGATGACATTTAGTTTAACATATAGTTACTTTATCAGAATTTATTATTCTTATATATAGTGTGGCATCCAATTACACACCCCTGGTAAAAGCAAAATGCATTTCCTTTGTTCAACAAGCTGAACAGCAGGAAACGCAATTCGCTTCACGGGGTAAGAAGTAGATTGTTTCTATATGCCATAAATAACTTTTTATTATAATCACTTTCATGCCGCCAAGGTCCAAAGTGTTATTGCTTAATTATTGTATGGATTGCTTCCATAGTGAAATGTCCTTTTACCATAGCTTTTACCTTTTTGCATAGTCTCTCTTCCCTTCCGTATGATTTTTGGCATATAGACATCGTACACACCATAAAAATCAATTAAATAAGACGAAAAAAGTGTGTATGATATACTATATTTTTAGTAAATATCATACACACCTATTAAAATTATCTTATATAGTTTAAACCTTTAAAACCCTGTATTTACTACCTACCCCTTATTCCCACTCAATAGTTGATGGTGGCTTGGAGGTTATATCATACACAATTCTGTTGATACCTTTTACTTCGTTGACAATTCTATTTGAGATTTTCTCCAAGGTGTCGTATGGGATTCTTGCCCAGTCGGCAGTCATGAAGTCAGTTGTTGTCACTGCACGAAGTGCTAAAGTGTAGTCATAGGTTCTCTCGTCGCCCATAACTCCAACGCTTCTCATGTTAGTTAATACTGTGAAATATTGGTTAATTTCTCTTCCAAGTCCAGCTGCTTTTATTTCTTCTCGGAAAATGTAATCGGTATCTCTCAGAGTATCCAGCTTTTCCTTTGTCAAATCTCCAATTATTCTGATAGCAAGTCCAGGTCCTGGGAATGGCTGTCTCCAAACTATATCCTCTGGGATATCCATTTCTTCTCCTGCTTTTCTAACTTCATCCTTGAATAAGTTTCTAAGTGGTTCAATTATTTCCTTGAAGTCAACATCTTTTGGAAGTCCTCCAACATTGTGATGGCTCTTGATTACAGCTGCATCGCCCAAACCACTTTCTATAACGTCAGGATAAATTGTTCCTTGAACCAGAAAATCTACCTTTCCAATCTTCTTTGCTTCATCTTCAAATACTCTTATGAATTCCTCACCGATAATCTTTCTCTTTGTTTCAGGGTCAGATATACCAGCAAGTTTTTCTAAAAATCTATCTTCACAATTAACACGAACTAAGTTTATATCATATTGTTTTCTGAATACCTCTTCAACCTGATCTCCCTCATGCTTTCTAAGAAGCCCATGGTCAACAAATATGCAGGTTAGCTGCTTTCCTATTGCTTTGTGAATAAGTACTGCTGCTACAGATGAATCAACGCCACCTGACAAACCACATAGTACCTTTTTGTCTCCAACCTTTTCTCTGATAGCCTTAATGGAGTTTTCAACAAAGGCTGACATTTGCCAATCACCCTTGCAACCGCAGATATTGTACAAGAAGTTTCTCAGCATTTCTTTTCCCTTTGGTGTATGCATTACCTCTGGGTGGAATTGAACCGCGTACAAGTTTTTGTCGACATGCTGCATTGCTCCAGTTGGGCAATTTGATGACTTTGCAATAACTGTAAAACCCTCTGGTGGTGTGTCAACATAATAAGTATGGCTCATCCAACAGGTTGTATTTTCATCAACATCTTGGAATAATGGTTGTGATTTATCAACACTTATTTCCACTTTTCCATATTCACGCTGATTCGCAGCTGCAACACTTCCGCCTAGCATTACACTCATTAGCTGCATGCCATAGCATATTCCAAGTACAGGTACTCCCAATTCAAAAACTGCTGGGTCACATTTTGGTGCTCCCTCATCCAATACTGAATTAGGTCCACCAGTAAAAATGATACCCTTCGGATTAAATGACTTTATACGCTCTATTGATGCACTGTAGGGTAAAACCTCGCAATATACATTCGCTTCTCTGATGCGGCGTGCAATCAATTGATTATATTGTCCACCGAAATCTATAACTAATACCGTTTCATTGTTCAAGTCTAACAGCTCCTCTTAATAATATTAATTTATCTTTTAATTTTTACAATTGAATGCTTTATCCATGTCTACCGCTGCTAATCCTCCACTGCATGGGAGATAAGCGGGGCTACAACCCTGGATAATGATTTCAAAGATTCATAGGGGGTAAAACTCACACAAAATCCAAGAACTCTGTTTATCTCAGCGGTGTTACTAATCTCCCTCTTTGCAATCGGTAGATAAGTGCCACCAAGCTTCGAAATAAGTGCGATAAAGCAAACTTGACTTATGCCAAGCCTACGGCGCCGGCGGAAGTCTTAGTTGCACTTGTAATTTTCTAAAGTGCTAGAGTTAACAAAACTTCATCTGAACTAAGTCTGCTTTATATTATATCGGATTTTATTTGGTATGCATAGCATCAACAAAATTTTTTATAATTATATAATGTTCCGTTATTGCATAATTATTAATCGTAAGCGTAATTATGCAATAATGGTTTTTCGATAACAATACTATTAAGTAAAAATATTAATTTTTAAAATACTCATCGTTTGCTGATGAGTATTTTATCTGTTCAGTTGTCATTCATAGATTTTGGAATTTTCCCGATGTATTATAATTATTCACCAAACCGAGCCATCCCTGTGCTTCCATTGAGATAATTAAAGCACTTTCCTTGGAAGCTTTCTCTCTTTACCATTTCAGACTCAATGGTATCTTGAAGCTTCCACCAGCTGGTGCTCCAGTTGCAGAAAACTGTCCTATCTGCTGGGGCTCGTCCAATTAACCTCTGAACAACGATGTTTGGATTCAAATGTTCCAAAAAGACTATTGTTCTATCCACAAACTTATCCATCGATATTGGTTTAACTTCTCCGCTTATATACTGTTTCTCAAGCTCAGTGCCCTTCAAAATATAAAGAGAATGGCATTTCACTTGCGAAACTCCAAGTGCAGAAATAATTTTTGCTCCCTCCATTACATCGTCTATATCATCCATTGGAAGATCAGTGATGTAATGTGCGCACACCTCAAGCCCATATTTCTTAATTCTAAGCACCGCATCTATAAATTCTGCCAACGTATGGCCTCTATTTAGCTTTTTCAAGGTATGATAGTTCACTGTTTGCAAACCTAGCTCAAGAACAATATCAATATCCTTTTCACTTTTAAGTTGAGCTAAGAATTCCATATACCTGTCAGAAATACAATCAGGCCTTGTGGAAATATATATAGCTACAATATCCTCTGCACATGCCTCAGATACATTTTTCTTAAACACCTCAAAAGGCAAATAAGTATTTGAATAATTTTGGAAATATGCGATAAACTTCTGGCTTCCATAGTTTTTACCTATGTACTTTGCATTCTTTTCGAGCTGGTCTGAAACTGACATTTCACACGAAAGATTTTCAAAGCCAGCTCCCTCATCCCCACAAAAAATACAACCTGCTGAGCTGATATTACCATCCCTATTTGGACAGGTTACAGGTAAATTTAGTGGAAGCTTATATACTTTTGCTCCATATCTGTTTTTTAAATAGTCAGAAAATTTATTGTACAGCAATATCATTACCTACTTGCCTATATTTTTCATTTACTAATTCATATACCTTGTTAATAGGTAAACCAGTCTTTACAGCAATACTTTTACAATCCTCATATTCAGGTGCAAATTTCATAATATCGCCCATACTAGCTATCTTAACCCTAACATCCCCATACTGTGTATTCACTTTGACCAATTCTCTATTCATACAATATCTTGATGAATGGCTTAGTCTTACTCCTAAAGTAGAGGTTTCTTTGAAAATTATATCCGACAATTTCTTCTCGTCGCTACAAGTAGCCAGTACTGTCAACATCACAGACGGTCTACATTTTTTCATATAGATTGGTGTAAAGTAAACATCCAGAGCACCATTTTCCAACAGTTTTTCCATCGTGTAACCCAATATTTCAGGTGACATATTGTCTATATTTGTTTCAAGGATACTAATCTCGTCATTTGGAATTGAATCCTGCTGATACAACGTACCAACAATTACTCTTAGTGCGTTGAAACGGCCGGTTTCTCTCTTGCCCATACCATAGCCTGTTTTCTCAATGGATAATGGGGGCATTTTGCCAAAGCTTGAGCTAGTCATTTTCAAAATGGCAATCCCAGTTGGAGTTACAAGTTCAAAGGGTGTATCCTCAGTTATTAGTGGTATGTTACTATTACAAAGCATTTCCAAAACGGCAGGAACAGGAACTGGAAGTAGTCCATGCGCGCATTTCACAAAGCCCTTTCCGTCATGCAGCTCTGATGCATATATCCTCTCAACTCCAAGCATATCAATACATATGCATGCGCCTATAATATCTATAATAGAATCTAGAGCTCCAACTTCATGAAAGTGTACTTCCTCTATATTCTTACCATGAACCTTTGCCTCGGCTCTTGCAACTTCTCTGAAAATTTTTGCGCTCATGGCTTTTACTCTAGGCTTTAAGCTACTCATATTAATAATATGCTCAATATCCATTAGGTTTCTTTGAGGTTGAGAGTGTGAGTGACCATGTTCGTGACCATGTTCGTGGCTATGTTCGTGGCCGTGTTCGTGGCTATGTTCGTGACCGTGGTCGTGTTCGTTTTCGTGTTCATGGCTATGTCCGTGACCGTGGTCGTGGCTATGTTCGTGTTCGTGTTCATCTTGTTCGTGGCTGTGCTCATGCTCATGCTCGTGTTCATTGTGTTCGTGGCTACGCTCATGTTCGTGCTCATGCTCATCATCTTCTAGAATTACATTCACATCGGTGCCCGAAATTCCATTTTTGACTACCTTTTTTATGTCTACAGAATATCCAGTCACATTTAGCTTATCTAGTTCTTGTAAGAAGGCATTATGATCCAAGCCCAAGTCAAGTAACGCTCCCAATGTCATATCTCCACTTATTCCAGAAAAGCAGTCAAAATATAAAACCCTCATTAAATCCTCCATCTAAACCATATAAATCGTTATCCAAGGTGGTAGCGACTGTTATCTCACGCTTAATTTTACCTTGTAGTATGTTCTGTTTTAATTAAAGCTTGTTTATATTACTTGCCAAATATCCTGCTCCAAACCCATTGTCGATATTTACTACACCTATTCCACTCGAGCAGCTGTTTAACATTGTAAGTAGAGCAGCTAAGCCACCAAAGTTTGCTCCATATCCAATACTTGTAGGAACTGCAATAACCGGTTTATCCACCAATCCGCCCACAACGCTGGCAAGAGCTCCCTCCATACCTGCAACCACGATTATTACATTGGCCTGCGCTATAATATCCATTTTTGATAATAATCTATGGATTCCTGCAACGCCAACATCATAAATTCTAACCACCTGATTGCCTAGAACTTCTGCCGTAATAGCAGCTTCTTCAGCTACGGGTATATCAGAAGTACCTGCTGTAATAACTGCAATTTTCTTTTCTGTAACAACTATTTTGTGTCTCTTAACAACAACTACTCTTGCCTCAACATGATATTCAGCTTCGCATATAACCTCACTTATTGCATCATACACCTCTCGTGATGCCCTAGTGGCTAAAATATTATTGTTCTTTAACATAAGCCTTTGTATTATTTCAACAATTTGCTTGTTAGTTTTTCCTTCACAGTAAATGACCTCTGGATAGCCATTTCTGATATTTCTATGATGATCCAGCTTTGCAAATCCCAAATCCTCATAGGGAAGCGCCTTTATCTCCTTGTAAGCTTGTTCAATTTCAACCGTTCCGTCTTTAACATCTTCAAGCAGCTTTTTCAGTTCATCTGAATTCATATTTTTCTCCTATCCTTAAAAAATTGTAATAATATTGGGCCAGCACTGTGAGTGATAATGATCTCTGGAAAAGTTAAGCAATATTAGACAGCTTTGTCTTCTTTATTTCCCATTGAAAGATATGCATTTATAAAACCATCTAGCTCACCATCCATAACTGCATTGACATTTCCATTTTCAAAATTAGTGCGATGGTCCTTTACAAGAGTATAAGGGCAAAAAACATAAGATCTTATCTGGCTTCCCCATGCAATATCCATCTGAAGTCCCTTCAAATCTTCTATTTTTTCCTTCTGCTCACGCTCTTTTAACTCAAACAGTTTCGATTTTAACATTTTCATCGCAGTATCCTTGTTCTGGAACTGTGAACGTTGAGTCTGGCACGCAACTACAACACCCGTGGGTATATGAGTAATTCTAACAGCTGAGCTAGTTTTATTAATATGCTGTCCTCCAGCTCCACTAGCTCTATAGACATCGACTCTTAAATCATCTGGGCTAATATTAATTTCAATTGAATCATCCAGTTCTGGCATAACATCTGAGGATGCGAAGGAGGTATGCCTTCTTCCCGATGCATCAAACGGCGATATTCTAACTAATCGGTGAACTCCTTTTTCGGATTTCAAATATCCATAGGCATTTTCACCTACAACTTGTATAGTTACACTCTTTATTCCAGCCTCATCACCATCTAGGAAATCCAAGATATTAACCTCGTACCCTTTGGCTTCACCCCATCTTGTAAACATACGCAGCAACATTTGTACCCAATCCTGCGCTTCTGTTCCACCTGCACCAGCATGAAGTGTGAGAATAGCATTATTTTTGTCATATGGTCCAGTAAGAAGTGTTTCTAGTCTGAGTATCTCAAGATTCTTCTTTATCTTCTCTAGTCCTGTTCCTACTTCAGCAATGACACTTTCGTCCTGTTCTTCTAATCCTAGCTCAGCTAAAGTAAGCAAATCCTCCCATTGTGAGGTTATTGCTGTAAACGTCTCTAGTTTTGACTTCAAATTCTTTGTTTTTTGTAAGAGCTTTTGAGAATTCTCCATGTCATTCCAAAACTCAGGTTCAGCAGCCTTGTGTTCCAGCTCAAGAATTTCATCGCTTATTCTAGCGATGTCAAAGTGAAGCCCTCATTTCCTCTAATTTGCTTCTCAAGCTCTGTAACTCTAACCTATATTCTTCTAACTCAAGCATTTAATCATCCCTCTCAACGTAAAGTAACAACCAAATAACAATTTCCATTTAGAAGTGGACTTATTTATTTAGTAATCCTTATTTATATTCTTATTATAACTAAATCGCCAGTTTTTAGCACCTTTTTGTTTTAAAATAATCAGTTCCTTAATATCCCAAAACAAATTTTTCAATTGCCTGAGCCACACCATCTTGGTCATTAGCTGCAGTAATATATTGTGCAGCCTCTTTTGCACAATTCTCACCATTATCCATTGCAATGCCTAGCCCAGCATATTTAAGCATGGATATATCATTTTCATTGTCCCCAATTGCAATCATTTCCTTTGATGGAATATCTAACAGTTCTGATAATTTTTTTAATGCCGCTCCTTTGTTTACACCTTTATTCATTACTTCAAAATTATCATAATTGGAACTCATTACATCTACACTAACTATTTGTTCCATTTCATTTCTAATCCTTTTAAGTAGCTCAACATTATCGTTCACAATTACGAATTTAAAAACCTGTCCTTCCATTATTTTAAGCTTATCTGCCATATTTTCAACTACCTCAATTTCCACCCTATCTTCTGGAGGAAGTAATTTATTTTTTTCATAATACTTAAGTGAGGTAAAGCCTAACTTCTCAGTAAGCATGGTATCTCCAGCATAAACATGGTAGTAAATCTGATATTTACGACATATATCGAGTACTCTTAAGCAGTCTTCAGTTCCTAAGATATTTGAATAAATTACTTTACTATTTTCACTGATAATTGCTCCATTACAAGCTATAATTGGATCCTTTGAACCAACCTGTTTGGCAAATAGCCTAGCTCCTGAGAACACTCTTCCTGAGCATATGACGATTTTAGTACCTTTCTCTATTGCTAAAGCAATTGCCCTTTTATTTCTATTGGAAATTTCTTTATTTCTATCAAGCAAGGTTCCATCTAAATCAATTGCGACTAATCTGTACATTTAATCCTCCAACTAAGCTGTATAAGCTGCAAAATAAGTATGACTAGAGTTTAGGTGAAGTTAAAACTCCATTGTGAACTAAGTATTTCTTTATAAACTGTCAGAAAAAACCTTAATTCTACGCATAGCCTCATTTATATTTTCCATTGATGATGCATAGCATGCACGAATATATCCTTCGCCGCATTTTCCAAATGCTGTTCCAGGCACAACTAGTACCTTTTGCTCAACAAGTAGTCTTTCACAGAATTCCTCAGAGCTAAGGCCTGACTCCTTTATGCACGGGAAAACATAAAAAGCTCCTTTAGGTTCAAAGCATGAATAACCAGCTTTTCTAAACCCATCGAGTGTAACCCTTCTTCTTCTATTATATTCCTTTGCCATCATTCTTACATCATCATCACTGTTACGTAGTGCCTCTAAAGCAGCATTCTGTGCCGTCGTAGGTGCACACATGATACCATACTGATGTATCTTTTTCATTTCATTTATCAAATCCCTATGTCCACATGCATAACCCAAGCGCCAGCCAGTCATAGCATAGGATTTTGAAAATCCGTTAATAACAACAGTTTGTTCCTTCATTTCCGGGAAGCTTGCTATAGATGTATGCTGGCCTTCATATGTCAACTCACAATATATCTCATCTGATATTACTACAATATTTTTATTTCTAAGAACTTTAACCAGCTCATAAAGCTCTTCCTTCGTCATTATTGCTCCTGTTGGGTTATTGGGAAACGGAATTATAACCACCTTAGTTTTAGGAGTAATTGCAGACTCCAGTTCCTCTGCTGTCAGCTTGAAGTCGTTTTCTTGTTTAAGTGCAATAGTTACTGGCGTTGCTCCCGTAAAGCCTGTGCAGCCTTGGTACGCAACATAACTAGGTTCAGGAATTATAACCTCATCACCTGGCCCAACAAGAGCTCTTAAAGCAGCATCTATTCCCTCGCTTCCACCTACTGTGACTAAAATTTCATCAACAGGATTATAGTCAAGCGAGAACTTTCTATATAAGTAGTTGCTTATCTCTTCTCTCAGTTCAATAGAACCAGCATTTGAGGAATAATGAGTGTGTCCCTTTTCCAAGGAATAAATTCCAGCTTCTCGTACATTCCAAGGTGTTACAAAGTCAGGCTCTCCCACTCCCAGCGAGATAGCATCCTTCATTTCATTTAGTAAGTCAAAATACTTCCTTATGCCAGAGGGGGGAACTTTTTTTATTTTATCTAAAACCATGTCCTTCATTATCATATAAATATCTGCTCCCTTCTATCTACTTGTTTTTCTTCAAAAATAGTGCCCTTATCCTTATATTTTTTTAGCACAAAGTGCGTAGACGTGCTTAATACAGATTCCAAAGGTGCTAATTTTTCAGAAACAAACAATGCAACCTCTTTCATTGTTTTTCCTTCAATGATAACAGTTAAGTCAAAGCCTCCAGACATCAGATAACAGGCTGTTACCTCAGGGTACTTGTATATTCTATCTGCGATTTTATCAAAGCCTAGCCCTCTCTGTGGCGTAACCTTCACCTCAATAAGTGCCGTAACCCTTTCTTTTTCTGCTTTATCCCAATTTATCAAAGTGTTATATCCAACAATTACATTATCCTCTTCGTATTTCTTGATGTCCGCCGCGACCTGCTCAACAGGCTTACCTATCATAACCGCAATCTGCTCGGCTGTGGCTTTACTATTCTTTTCCAATATCTCGAGTATTTCTTCCATTACACATCTCTCCTTTAAATTAATTTAAGATAATTATTTGAAATCCCATATTGGGTCTTAAGCCTAAAATGAAAGCAAAAAAAACCTAAGTCCTCTAAAACAGGGACGAAGGTTTCCGCGGTACCACCCTAATTAATGCCTAAGCATTCTCTCAACAATAATGCGGCATCTTTTTTTACATAATGCTTACATTACTCGCCTGTAACGTGGCGTCACGTCTTTATCTACTAACCAAATAAATTTGATTTTCGAAAAAGCTACTCCTGGGCTGCATTCAATAAAAATTAGTACCGGCTTCACACCAACAGCAAGCTGAATCACCGGCTCTCTTGAACTAATAAATTATTTACTATCCCATTCACAGCATTTACATTATTTTGTTCTGACACAAATATACATACATAATATGATATTGAAATCAAAAAAGTTAATAAATTTATATTCTATTAGATAAATTATAGTTTAGTTTATGCAATTATTCAAGTACCATTCTTTCAATTAAAATACACAAAACTATTATGAAATCCTGCCACCTCAAGTATTTCTACTCCTTAATAAAACTTGATAGCTCCCCTTCATACTTTTTCAGCTTATCTACAACATCAACCTTTAATACTTTAAGTTCCTGTTTAATATCCACTAGCTTCTCTTTTTCCTCTTCCACCTGTTTCTCAAGCAATTTCTTTTCGTCTATTGCTTGTTTTTTAGCTGCATCAATAATGGTTTCAGCCTTTTCCTGAGCTGTAATCAAGGCATTAGCTATTTTTTCTCTATCGTCTCTTATCTGTCCGATACTTGTGCTGATCTCTTCGTATTTATTCTTAACATCTCTATATTGCGCCTTAATATCAGCAATTTCTTTTTCTTTCATTTTGATTTTTTCTTCATACTCTTTATTCATTTTTTCTAAATAAGAATTAACATCCTTTTTATTAAATCCAAATAAAAATGCTGTAGAAAACATTTTTTCTCCTGCCATAAGTTCATTCCCCCCACAATAATTAGGAATTGATAAAGATTAGATATTGTTACTATTCCATTATAACATCAAAAATCCTTTTTTCTGGTCAAAAAAAGTATTTTTTTAATCTTAACGTCAAAAATACGCCCATAAGTAATAAACTAATGAGCGCATTTAATATTCCAGATTGGCGACGTTACTAATATTCCCGTGACTATAACTGTTTCTGAATCAGTTCTGCAAATTCTTCCTTTGCCCTAGCTCCCACAATCTTTTCTGCAACCTCTCCGTTTTTAAAAACTAAAACAGTTGGTATGCTCATTATCCTAAACTGTGCTGCTAACTCACCTTGTTCATCTACATTTACTTTTGCTATTTGAACTTTACCATCAAAGTCATTTGACAACTCCTCCATTATTGGAGTAACCATTCTGCAAGGGCCACACCATGAAGCCCAGAAATCAACAACAACTGGTTTGTCTGATTTCAATACAATCTCCTCGAAAGTATCATTTGTTATATTTACGATTTTATCTGACATAACTATTCCTCCCATAAGCATAAATTTATTACCTAAAACTTTAATATATTAATACCCATTTAAACAAGAATTAAAACATGATGCATTAATATTTTAGTATTCCTTTAATGATGTGATATTTACTTTATTCCCATCCTTTGAAACCAAAGTTCCCTCTAAAACTTCAATAAATTCTCCTCGGTAAGAAGCCTTAAGGTCATTCATGACATTAATAATTTTATTTTCAGCCTTAATATTTGCATATATATTACCATTGCCTGAAATAACAATATCCTCTACAGATGCAGTTTCTTTCAAAACAACCTTAGTCCAGTTTTCTGATAATTTTTGATCAGTAATTTTCTGATAATAAATTTGAGTGACCTTGCCTGAAGAATCCAGTATCCCAATATACAGCGTGTCATCTAAGTCAATATCTAAAATACGTACTTTATCTGCATCAATAGGAACCTTATTTCTAATATCTTTGATACCATCGTAAATATACACCGATTCACCCTCGTTTTGATAAACAAGCTTGTTTACAAATGCGCACTCTTTTATTATGGCCTTTGCTCCTAAATTCATTACATGGGCATATTGGTCCATAACATTAAATCGAATTATCTTCGATTTTGTTTCTGATGTATTTATCTTGGCATAAACTACGTTTGTGTACGGAGAAAGCTCTATATCCGTTATTTTGCTCTTGGAAGATAATCCAGAATTTTCAGGATAATCTCTTAAGACCTCCGAATCAGCCTCGTAAGTCGAAATCTGAATAGTACCTTTTTCACCATTCTTTGTATCGGAAGAAAAGATAACCATATCTCTATCAGGAAGCCATTTCAAATAAGTTATTTTATCCTCGCCTAAACCAGCAACTTTTTTCTCATGATTATTGTCTAGATTTATAATGTGTAGAACACCGTCCCGTAGGTATGCTCCAAACTTTGCATTGAAAGACACTCTTATGTCTTGAGCATCTTCAGGAACTTTAAAGTCTCCAGTTGATGGCTTTGTCTTAACTCCTGCATCCGTAACACTAACAGTTACATCAGCATTCAAAAATACATTATTAATATATAACAATACACAAAACTGAAACATAATTGCTAATAAAATCCATTTATACCATTTAGCTATACTTTTCACAGAATTTCTCCTTCTTATGGCATTACCATAAATATTGATGGCACTGCTCTCTCTCCCAAAGTATCAGAAGGATTGTTTACTACCTTGCCATCATAATACATTGTTGCTGATGAGCCCCCATCTAGGTTAGCTGCATTTACTGCTCCATTTTTAAGCATAATGTCTTGAACTTCCTTAAGTGTGGCCCCATATGACTTAATACTTCTACCATCAATAACTAAAAACAAAACAGAACCATCCTCTTTTTGACCAATTACAGTTCTAGGAGATATACCCTGACCACCATCACCTTTATTTATTGTCGGTTTCCCGTTCACAATTAACGGAGGACCAAAGCTAATAGCCTCTTTTACATTATATTTCTTTAATTCATTTTGTGAATGCTTTCCAACAATTAGCATCCCATCTTCAGTAAATGCAATTGTATCTCTTCTTGAATTTTTATCTTTTAATTCCCCACTTATATATTTACCGTTACTCATCAGTATACCTAATGGTGTACCTCCCGTACCAGCCCATTTAGTATCAATAAAACCTCCACCATTTATTGCTGCTATTGCTCCATTCCTCTTTGCTATACTACTGGTGGTTTCTCCGGCTCTTGGTATTTGATTTGAGTAACCAACCTTTACCGTCGTTGGGTCCTGAATAACTAGCAACTTTCCATTAAAATTACTACTTTCAACATCAAAAATTTCAGTCTTACCTGTATGCCTAATTCCAAATTTGAGTATCTTTATGTCCTCAGTATTAACATTTGAAATAGCATACCCATCTCCCAATATTCTTGCTATTGCAGTATCTGATAAAAAGCTATGTGCAACTTTCCTAAGTGTAAAAGAATTCCACAAAGACCCTGTGATAGTGCTTTTTACATTATTAAATGGTCCATAGAAAATCATTAAAGGCGTTGTTAGTGACAGAAATAACATTTCAAATATTAAAAAGAATAAAATACTTTTTAGCTTAGATTTTTTCTTTTTGACTTTAACAGCCTTGCTTGGTTTTTCAACTGTCAAATTTTCTTTTTCTAATATATTATTATTCATTAATCCCCCTAAACTACAATAAAACCCCGAGAACATTATACAAGTTCGTATATAAACACGCAAACAAAAAGTATACCCATTTTTGTGTATACTTTAATAAATCAATAGTAATTATACTATATTATAACGTGCATATACTTTTTTTTCAAATGATTCATACAAATATAATACTAGTAAATTCTGTAATACCTCCAAATATTCGATTTCAACAGCTTACAAATACTCACTTTCTAAATAATCTTTAGCTTATCAAGAGTGCCGTGCATCCGTTCAAACAACAGTCCCGCTATAAACCAAGCTGGAGCATAATCCAGTCTTACAATGCCTTCTATTGCAAATTTACCAAAGTACTGCCATGGATAGACATGCAGCAACCCTAGCAATACTTTTCCTGTAGAATATTCGATACCCCATATGATAACGACCCAAATAATACCTCTCAAAATAACATTCCAATTTCGGATTATATCATGTAGGGGTTCCAAAAAAACAGCACTTCCATATATAAAAAACATCCAAAGGCTGGTATAAGCTTCCAAGGCTAAGTCGCCACTAACAAGTGAATATAGCCCTGTCCATACTATTTCCATGCTCCAGCCAATAACACCATATAAAAAATATCTTTTAATCATAGTATTATTCTTATCACAAAACCGCACTTTTTATTTATCAAAAACATATTTTGATTAAAGTATTTTTTTCCATTTATACTATAATTGAGTTTTTGTTAACTATGTTAATTCATTGTAAATGCTACCAATAATGAATTCTTTATGTTATTATAACAAATAAATCTATATATTTTATTTGACATTTAGACTTTATTTATAATGCTTAATTAAATTTAATTAAATGGAAGATAGGAGAGTGTTTATGTATTTAGTTGGAAAAATCAATGTAATATCAGCTTTACCAGAAAAATTTAAAAGGCTTAATGATGTTGCCTACAACTTGTGGTGGTCATGGAATCCAGAAGCCATTGATCTTTATAGAGAAATCGATTTAGACCTATGGGAAAAACTAGATAAAAACCCCGTACGCTTTTTGCAAGAAGTAAGCCAGAAGAAACTTCAATTGAAGCTTGACGATGTTGAATATATGGAAAGGTTAGACAATGTTGTTGACACCTTTGATAGTTATATGGCAGAAAAGAACACCTGGTTTTCTGAAAATCATCCGGGAAATATTGATAAGAAGATTGCATACTTTTCAGCTGAATACGGATTAAACGAGGTATTACCTATATATTCAGGTGGTCTAGGTGTGCTTTCAGGAGATCACTGCAAAGCCGCGAGCGACCTAGGTATACCTTTTACAGCGATAGGTTTATTCTACAAACAGGGCTATTTCAGTCAGAGAATAAATGCTAACGGCTGGCAGGAAACATGCTTTAACGACCTCAACGTATCACAATTGCCAATTCAACCAGCGCTGGGTGGAAATGGTGAGCAGATTGAAATCAGTATTACTTTTGCAGGGCGCACAGTATATGCACGGGTTTGGAAGGTACTAATAGGCAGAATTAACCTGTTCCTAATGGATACTGATGTTCCACAGAATAATCCAGGTGATAGGGCACTCACCTCAAGGCTTTATGGTGGTGACCAGGAGACTAGAATTCAACAGGAAATCTTTTTGGGTATTGGTGGTATTCGAGTGCTTAATGCTCTGGATATTCAACCAAACGTGTATCATATGAATGAAGGACATTCCTCATTTATGGGTTTAGAGCTCATCAGAAAGCTTATTAATGAAAAAAATATAACTTTTAAAGAAGCTAAAAAGGTTGTACAGAACTCAGCTATATTTACTACTCATACACCTGTTCCAGCAGGAAATGATGTCTTTCCTCTATATATGATGGATAAGTACTTTGGAGACTTCTGGGGACAGTTAGGATTAAGTAGGTACGATTTCCTGGAACTAGGTCTTAAAAAGGCAGAGGATCAAAACTTTAATATGACTGTTCTGGCACTTACGCTTGCTGGTAGGAAAAATGGAGTTAGTGAGCTTCATGGCGCTGTTTCAAGAAATATCTTTGGTGATGTATGGCCCGGAGTTCCTGAGAATGACGTTCCAATCACACATGTAACCAATGGAATTCACACTCTTACATGGCTGTCTCCAAAGATGAAAACATTATATGATAGATATTTAGATAAAGATTGGAAGAAAAAAATATACAGCAGTGCTACTTTTGAGGGTATCGATAACATTCCAGATGAAGACCTCTGGGCAACTCACCAGGAGCTAAAAAACAAACTTATATATTTTGTCAGAGACAGACTCAAGCAGCAGAAGCTCGCAAACGGTGAATCAATGGAAGCAATAAGACAGGTTGATTCCTTCCTGGATCCAAATACTTTGACAATTGGTTTTGCAAGAAGATTTGCAACCTATAAACGTGCAAATCTAATTTTTAGAAATCTAGCTAGAATACAAAGAATTCTAAATGATCCAGAAAGACCAATGCAAATAATCTTCGCTGGAAAAGCACATCCTGCTGATGGCCCTGCTCATGATGTCATTAAAGCCATTAATGATATTGCTAGACAAGAAGGCTTCAATGGTAAGGTAATTTTACTAGAAAACTACAATATGACTGTTGCAAGAAACCTTGTACAAGGCGTTGATATTTGGATGAACAATCCTAGAAGACCGCTAGAAGCCAGTGGAACAAGTGGTCAGAAGGTGTGTATAAATGGTGTTATGAATTTCAGTATCCTAGACGGCTGGTGGTGTGAGGGCTTCAATGGTGAAAACGGTTGGGTTATTGGAGATGAAACAGAGTTTGATAATGAGGATTCACAGGATAATGTTGACAGTGAATCCATTTTAGATACTTTAGAGGAGAAAATAATTCCGTTATTCTATAAAGTAAATGAAAAAGGGCTTCCAACAGAGTGGATTCAATTAATGAAAAATTCTATTAAGTCGCTAACTTGGAATTACAGTACTGATAGAATGGTTAAGGAATATACTGAGAGAATGTATCTTCCTGCAATGGCGGGTTCGGCTAAATTATCTGATGACAATTATAGCCTTGCAAGGCAGCTCTCAGCCTTTGAGGAACACCTTCAGAGAAATTGGCCTCAAGTTCAGCTTACTGCTGAGAAGTCAGTTAATAATTTGAAGGATTATAAGTCAGCTTCAGGACAAGAAATATATCTCTCAGTTTCAGTAAAGCTTGGTGCTATTGATCCTTCAAATGTCATGGTTGAGGTATACTACGGTGCCCTGGTAAATTGTGTTATTGCAAATGCTCAGTCCCTAGAAATGCACCCAGATGGAAAAACTGATGAAAACACATATAAATACTCTGTAAGCCTAAAAATTGATGATGGTGGCCAATATGCCTATACCTTTAGAGCTACTCCAAAGGATAAAAACCTCATTAATAGATTTGATATGGGCTTCATACGCTGGGTTGAATAGTTTTGTTAGAAAATCAAAAGAGTAGTAAATAGTGAATGGTGAATAGATTTGAGAGCTCGGCGTAAGCCGAGCTTTTATAAATACAGTCTTTGCTTTGAGAAGATACTTTGATATGTAAAAATCATATTACATCACAGTCCAATTACTCAATAATATATAAAAAAAGTGTAAGTGTTAAACCATTATATAATGGTTTAACACTTACACTTTTATGGTACTAAATACCGTATTTCTGTTATTGAATATGCGATACTGATTGAATTTTGTGGTTTTATTTCTTTACAGCCAAACAATAATTCACATTATCAAAGGCTGTTATAGGATGCTCTGGATTTGATTGATTATACTTTTTGAAATACTGCTCTGTTATTTCACCTGGTGTTAAATGTTCGTAAATCAAGAAATTGCTATCAGCTAATAGTTTCTCTATCTCTAAATAAGAATAGCTTGCAAGCATTTTTTCGTTTGCCGCACCAGCCATTGCTGCTTGCTTTTTGGCTCGTTCTCCGGCTTTTGTGGTATAGTAAAGGTATAAAAGATGAATAATTTACAAAGTCGCCACATTTATAGTGACGACTTTTTTAATACTATAGAATATTATAATATATTGTGAATCTATGAAATACTATCGATTGACGCTTTTCATAAAGAGCATATACCATTGGAGCAGATATATCCAACAATTTTGCATGAATTCTATTTTTCTATTTCTACAATGATTTCTCTCAATTTGGCTATAAGTACTTCCATTTCCTCATTAGTGCCTATACTTATTCTTAGAAAATTATCAATTCTGGGTTTATTGAAATACCTAACAAGAATACCGTTATTTCGTAATTCATCAAATATTAATTTTGCATGAATTGTATTATGGCTAACAAATAGAAAGTTAGCTTTTGACTCTAATACTTTAAACCCTAATTCTCTAAGATATGGTATTACTTTCTCTCTTGTATCGATAACTTTTAAGCTAATACTCTGAAAATAGGTTTCATCTTCAAAAGCTGCTTTAGCACCTGCTTGAGAAAGGCGATTAACTGTATAAGAATTTATTGAGTTTTTAATTCTATTAAGGCCTTCGATTAAATCTTTATGTCCAAATGCAAAGCCAACACGCAAACCTGCTAGTGCCCTTGATTTTGAAAGTGTCTGAACAATTAATAGGTTTGGATATTCATTTACAAATCTAACTAAAGACTCCCCACCAAAATCCACATAGGCTTCATCAATTATAACAACACTTCCTATGTTGTATTCTACAATTTGTTTTAAGGCTTCAACTGGTATATATTTGGTGGTTGGTGCATTTGGATTTGCAATTACAATTCCTCCATTTTCAATACAAAAGGAGTCTACAGAAAAAGAAAATTCATCATCTAGAGGGATCAATTTATGTTTTAGTTTGAATAGTTTAACATAAACTTTATAGAAGCTATAGGTTATATCCGGAAACAATATAGGCTCCTTTTGATCAAAGAACGCCATGAAAGAGAACGCCAACACTTCATCCGAACCATTACCCACAAATACTTGATTAGGTGATAGGTTATAATAATTTGCTACTGTACTTCTTAGTTCATCACAGTTAGGGTCAGGGTATAATTGAAGGTTTTCATTGGCCGCCTTTGTAATGGCTTCAATTACTTTTGGAGAAGGCGGGTACGGATTTTCATTAGTGTTCAATTTAATATATTTTCTATCCTTAGGTTGTTCTCCTGGTATATAAGGATCAACTTGTTTTGTAATTTCACTCCAATATCTACTCATAGAATTCTCCTCTAACTTTTAAATATCATACGTAAAATGCTTTTACTACAAAACCTCATTCTCTGAATGTGTGGAACTAATACTTTTTTACTTTTATATTTTATAAATTAATCTTGGAATCAAACGTCCTTATCCTCTTTTAATCTGTTTTCCATCCTTAAACGTCTCATTATATTCCTGTTGGTTATTTTCATCAAAGCGTATCCATGTACCATCTTTCTTACCGTTCTGAAAATGTCCTACTTGGCTTAGTTGTCCAGATTCTCTATAAAAATTCCATTCACCTTCCATTTGGTTGTTTTCAAAAGAGCCTTCTGCTTTTATTTTCCCACTCTTATAGTAGTAGGTGAGTTTATTATTATCATATTTGTAAACTTCTTGACCGTTCGTGTATTTCTTTTTTTCTAACATGTTTATTCTCCTCGCTTCGTCAATTTAGTAGTAAACTTACTTACATTTGTAAAATGAGTATTTTACAAATGTCCGACATTTATGTTACTCTCTTGATTTCATCATCAGATATTCCGTTATACCATTTCTATATAAATTAGGTATATAACCTATCGCAGAATATCCTATTCTTTCATACAATCTTTTTGAATCCAGATTAAAATCAGCTACTACTAAAAATAGTTTTGAATAGTTTTTACAATAGACATCCTCAACAAACTTTAATAGTATTTTCCCTATGCCCTGACCACGGTTTTCGCTTTTCACGGCAATAATATGTATATAAGGAAATGAATGAAAAATCCCATTTAATATAACCCACACAAATCCCTTACAGTTGTTATCATTGTCTATTGCAACATATATTTCGCCTTTACTAAATCCTTCTTCTAATGATTTTCGAGCACTTCCGTTTTCTGAAAAATATCTTTTTCCCAGTTCCGAATTTACTAATGCATCCTCACAATCATTTATATAACTTATACTTCCCTTTACGACTGTTATATTCATAATACAATACACCCACAATCTTAAGTTTTAAATTTACTACGCAATTTTAAACAATCCCAAATCATCTACAAACTCATTATAATAAAACTATATCTGGAATTTACTTTAGCGATTGACATAGTAGAAATTATTCACGTATTATAAATATTACGACCTAACTGAATTATTTAACATTCATGATTGAAAGTTAAAACCTATATCATATACAGTTTTAAGATGTTCTTTTAATCCTTTTAAAAACTCTTCCTTGGCAATATAGGTAAAACTATCCCTACTCGGATGACAGTAGACAACAAATATTTTCATATGTTTATCCTTTTGATTGTAAATTATTGTAAGTTCGCACTTTAAATATTTATCAATCTTTATACATTGTATTTAGCTAATACGATACTATATATTAGTACTTTACCATTTATTTACTACAATCTCAACACCAATCAAATATATTAAATAAGGACAAACTATTACTATACCTATCTATTCGAAGAGATTAAAAAGTGTGTAAAAAGTATTTAATATCATTATTATTTATATTAATATCTAACTCTATAATTTTACCTAGTGGATATGCTTATGGGGCTATATCTGAATATTCTCATGACACCACAATTAAAGTTGGTAATTTTTCAAATGAATTTCCTAAAGATATTTTTATTACATTAATATACCCTTACGTAGAAAAAGCAATTGGAGACTATTATTCTAAATTCATGACCTATCTTCCTGGAGAAGATCCGTGGTCTTATATTATATTGAAAATAAAAAAGCTACCTGAACATAATTACTCATATATTATTAATCTTGAAGTGAGCCCATTTGTTGGTCCTCATTTGAGTGTTGGTACTGACCATATTACTTTAAGAATTGACTTGAATGGAGTTAAAGTTGAAAAATTTGATCACATCAAAAGTTACCCATTACCTCCACACTATAAAAATATCCTAAAGGGGAAATGGCCAGCTTGAGTTCGTCGTACCCTGCACTACTAAGTATTCATGGAGGCATCTACTTCATTTTTATTTCAACTAAATTTTCAATTTGGCTTTTTTTCCAAAAACTATTTTCCCAATAAAAATATTCATCCTTACTTTTCTTAAAAATACGAAACGGCTTATCAGAATTGTCATAGATATGACAAACATCACATAGTTCCACAAATTCTGGAACTATATTTAATGCCTTATCATATCTTGAAATAATTTTATCCTTTGGTACATCATGTCCACCAGCAGCTTTACGACCCATAACGCGCACAATATTAATATTAGAATCCGAAGTCAGAACATAAATACCACGAATAAAATAACCTTCTTCTTTTGCTTTTACTAACAATTTGAGATTTCTATCTGTAGACAAAACTGTTTCAAAAGTAAAACTTTTATGCTCTAATACCAGCTTATTACGCATTTCATCAACCATCTGAGCTGCTTCTAAATCAGAACAATTATTTGTTCTTTTAATATCATCTGCATTAACATAAGGTTCTATAATATTCGCCATTTTCGTAATTGTACTTTTACCACTGCCGTTAGGTCCAGCAAATACAATAATCTCAGGTTTTTTAAGCATATTCTTTCCTCCCATCTGGATATTCCAAATAAGGAACTTTCTTTATATAATCATATTTTGCAATGGGTTGACCTTTTATTTTTTTAATTTCATTTTCAATTCGAACTGCTTCTTCAAATCGTTTTGTGAGCTCATCATCTGACAATCCACAAGTAGAATCTAATTCATTTTCTTCTAACATAATTAAATCCCTCCTTTGCCCTAGTATACGAAAAAATCTTCTGATTTACAACTAAGCTAATTTAAAAATTATCTTATCTTTAATTGGAAATTTTAACAATCCCCAATCATCTACAAACTCATTACAATAAATACTATATCTGGAATCCAGTTTAGTCAAGCCTCAACCAATTATCATATTATTCGTTTTGAAGTTCAATTTTGATAGGCCAAAGGTAAGCTCTTCATATATTCATAGGTCATTTATTTGTTTCTGTAAAATAAAAAATGCCACACTTCATTTACTGAATATGTGGCACTCACTTTTAATATATTTACTTATTTCTCCAATCTCCCCTACCCTGCTGTTCCACTCCATTTTCCACACTTATCACCCCAGCAAACAACAGGATCGTTGTTTAAAGCAATTTGTACAATTTCACAGCAGTTTGAGCATCCAGAACATTCTTTACTGTTTGCGGTATAGTCACCATTCAATTTATCAAAACCATTAAAATTGGTTTTGGAAGTTTTACTCTCGATACTCTCTCTTGCAAGTAGTGCCACACCATAAGCACCCATGACATCATAGTGCTTTGGTATAATTATATCTAGGTTAAGCGACCTTTCGAATGCTCTAACAATTCCAATATTTGCTGCCACTCCACCTTGGAATACTACTGGTGCTTCTAACTTTTTGCCTTTTGCAAGGTTTGTTAGATAGTTTCTTACCAAAGCATCACAAAGACCTCTGACAATATCCTCTCTCGAATATCCCATTTGCTGTTTATGTATCATATCACTTTCTGCAAAAACAGCACATCTACCTGCAATTCTAACTGGGTTTTCAGATCTTAAAGCATATGAGCCAAAATCTTCGATTGATATGCCTATTCTAGAGGCCTGTCTATCAAGAAAAGAGCCTGTGCCTGCGGCACACACTGTATTCATAGCAAAGTCATGTACTACCTCGTTTTTCAGCAAAATGATTTTAGAATCCTGTCCTCCAATTTCAATTATCGTTCTAACATCGGGTATAAATTTTTGGGATGCGATTGCATGAGCCGTTATTTCATTTTTGACTATATCAGCACCAACAATAGCTGCTGCTAACTGCCTTCCGCTGCCTGTTGTACCCACTCCACATATAGAAATATCCTCACCTATTCTCTGATGAATATCCTTAAGCCCTATTCGAATTGACTCAATGGGCTGCCCATCTGTTCTCAAATAAAGCTTTTCCAGTACATTATCCCGCTCATCAATAAGAGCTATATTTGTGCTTACAGAACCTACATCAATACCCATATAGCAGTTTATTTTGCCCATCTGTATGCTCTTCCCTTCTCTTTTTAAGTAAATCTACAAATGCTTCAACTCTTGTTGTAAAACCTGCTTCCCCCGTCATTTCATCTCTGATAATAGTCATAATAGGAATCTGATAGTCTTCCTCTACTGCAGGAAGTATTGCCTGTGAGACTATTTCTGGCATACACCCTAAAGGATACAAGTGAATTATCCCATCGTACCCATCCTTTGCATGAATAACACTATTTCCTATTGTATGATGAGTATGCCCTCCTACTATTTTGCCAAGATATGCTTTTGCTGCCTTTTCATGACTTACATCCTTTGGAAGATGTAGTCCTTTTCGGAGCATATCGTTTAAAATCCACTGACTTAGTGTTACTTTTCTGGTTATCTCAACGCCCATATTGCCAAGCATTTTTTCCAGTTCAAAATTTGCATAAGGTTCTATAGTTGTAAATATTTCACCAACAAAACCAACTTTCAAAGGCCTAGCATTTTCGATTAGTAAAACCTTATTTAGCTCATTTTCTGTTTGCTTTATTAACTGAAGTACGTTTTTAGAACCTTTGATATTTAGAATGTCATTTTGAAAGGCTCTGTATATTTTATCAACACTTCCTATTTCAAGCTGCCTAGCCCTTTTCACTCTAGCTAGCTTCTCTAAGTTGTCTATATGAATTGCGACTTTTTTAGCTGAATTTGCAACCCTTGCAATATTTATATAATTTGAAGTGCCACTTACTTTTTTTACTCTCGTTGCTAACTCTCCAAATCCTTGGTCTGGGACTTCTAGTGTTATCAATTCCATATTAATTCCAATGTCACTAGCAGTTTTTTTTAACATTTCTCCGAAATATCCCAGCTTACAAGGGCCACACCCTCCTGTTATTAGCATTGCATCTGCACCTAGCTCCTTTGCCTGAAGCATATTCCCCACAAATAACTTAAAGGGTAGGCATTGTGCTTCAGAGCAATATTTTGAGCCTATTTCTAAGGTTTTATTATTATTAAAGGGTGGAATGACATACTCAGCATCAAAATCATCTAATAAAGCTTTTACGATTATATAAGCATTACCTAGATGTGGAAATGTTAGTATCATGTGTCTGCCTCCTAATAATCATATCTACAAATGCTTCTATCCTTGTACAGAAACCTGCTTCAGCAGAATGTTCATCCAAAACAAGCTTCATAAAAGGAATATCACTCTCCTGCCGTATCTTTTTTTCTACCAGTTCATCCACAAAGCTATCTACGCCACATCCAAATGACGTAAGCGCCAATATTCCATCTATTTCGCCACTTTCAATCAACTGAACAACTCCTCCATATGCCCTAGTACCATAATCCCAAAACAGCATTTTATCTAGTTCTTTACATTTCTCCTTTGATTCAAAATAATCAAGCATATCCAATGTAACTACACCTATACCATAACCTCTTAGTTTTTTTATAAGTTCCATATTGGTAAAGCTGTCATACACTGTATAGCAATGCCCAATAACTGCAACAGTTAATTTTGTACTTCTTTTTTGAATGATTCTCAGCTGAGTACTATCCTGCCTAAATTCATCCAGCAAAACGCCTGATTTCAAAACCTGCCTTTCACATTGATAAGCACATAGCGCATCTTTATATGCATTTCTAATTTTTTCTTTATCTCCTGTAATAAACTCTCCAATACGGAGCGCTGCCAACCACGAGTTTTTGTATGACTTTCTCAAGTTGATTTCAGTATCAATTATCTTTGGAAGTATCTTTATCGAGTTTTTAATCATATCAGGCACACCACCGATTTCAGGGCAGATATACTGGTTTTTTGATATACTGGTAAAACGCGGTGTGAAAATGAGGTCCACCTTTCCCACAAGATTCATTACATGCCCAAAGTATACTTTTATTGGGAGGCATGCCTCTGAAACGCAGGTATTCGCGCCATCTATCATTATGTTTTTGTTAGTTTTGTCAGATATTACGACCTCTGCACCTAGGCCTTTGAAAAAGGTTTCCCATAGTGTAGAATATTTGTAAAAATAAAGGCCCCTCGGTATACCAACTTTTATCATAAAAAATCCACCTCAATAAAATTATTGACGTGGATTTAAATTGTTATACAGTAAACATCTCATTCTATATGTCACTGACTCAATTTCTCAGAATCATTACTATCGCAGAGATGGTATTTGTGTCCTTGAGAGTTTAGAAACAGTCCGGAAATTTGTCCCTTTCAAATCATTTTACCCCAGCAACACTTATTATCCTCTTAAAATATGCATTTGTTACTGCTTTACTAAAAATCATCTGGAGTACAATGTACAAGGCAGCAACTTTGCTGCTCACCCTCCAGAAATCCGAATAAAAACCATTTCCTCCTACCATGGATTGCATTATCAGCTGCATGCAGGCGCCAGTAAATAATCCAAAAATCAGAGGTACTATAAAAATGAATCTAGTTTGTGAGCCTATAAATCTTCTGAATTCACTTTTTGTCATACCAATTTTCCTAAGCTGTGAATATTTCTTTGCCATCTTATCTACATTTTCATATTGTCGGAACAAAAGAATCAATATTGATGCTGCAAAGAATAGTATACTAATGAAATTAGTAACAAATACAAAGGTTGAATATAGCCTCTTCATCAGCCTAAATCCGATATAGCTTCCTGCTAATGTGAAATGCTCTGATAGTGGGTTACTACTATCTCGTAATTGACTTAGTTTATCAAAGATATCTCCTGTTTTTCTCCAATTCCCTACATTTATACTATGAATAGTTCCATTGTATGCCCCTGACACCGAAGCGATATCAGCATAGGTTTTATCTGCTACTACCAGCATGTATCTATTCCCCAAAACTATCTCTGTGCTAAATTTAAGACCAAATATAGTTTCTGAAATCTTTAAATCCTTTTGAAAACCACCATATGATATATTCATTTCATCGAGTTGGCTCTCTGTTGGTGTGAGTAGCGGGTCTGCGGTAAGTATTTTGGTCTCATTCTCCTGTATGCTTACGAGCTTGCCTCCCATTTGAGAAGCTGTTGTTGCATCGATAATACCTATAGGAATTCCCTTATCGGCTGTTTCAGTCGCTTTATATGCAAAGGTACATTTAAAAGTTTTATGTTCCTTTAGTATAGCTCCACTATCCTTCACCAAATCATCAACTAGACTTGGCTTGAAGCTATTTACCCCAAAGGCATCTACATAGCTAATACTATATATAGGTGAAGCATCCACTATTTTTTCACAAATATTTAGTAAAGCAATAGTCGAAGCAGAGCACATAAGTATCATTCCACTTAATAGGCTCAAAATAAAGAGTACCTTAGCATTTTTCTTTGAGGTATATTTAAGTTCAGACAAATTAATTAGATTTTTTGCGTATAGCCCTTTATCTTTTTTTGTGATACTTGAAATTATTCCAATTATATTTGATATAACTAAGTAAACACCTGCAATGCCAATAACTATTGCTGCTATTATAAGGTTTTTATTCATTGCAATATCTCTTGAACGAGTAGCAACTATAGCCACCACAGCAAGCGTTAGCATCATTGCCACACCCAAAACAGTAAGGCTTATAAAGCTTTTCTTTATAAACTCCGACTTCCTATCAACAGTTATTAAGTCTTTTATTTTCATTTTGCGTCTTGAAGCCATAGTGAGCATTATATTAAATAAGTAAATTGCAATAAACACAATTCCAGTTAGCAAAATACTTCTATAATCAAGTTCAAAGTCCATGCCCTCCGCATCTATCATATTTACAGTAATCATATATACAAGTCTTGAAAATATCATCCCAACTACTATTCCTATAACAATGGAGGCACTGCCTAAAAGTATATCTTCAAAAATAATCATCTTTGAAATATCTTTTTTAGACATTCCCATTGTCATATATAGGCCAAACTCCTTCGAGCGACTCTTATTTTTACTACTGCTTATGTAGCTTATAAAGCCAATAGCGAATATTGAAATGATGATAACCATTATTGGAAAGACGAACTCCGCTCCCATTCCGGCATAATTCATAAAATCATCTATTTCTTTGCTAAAGGTGAGGTTTAAAAATATAAAGAAAATAGCTATTGTGAAGGTACTACAAAGAAAGAAGGCAATGTATTTCTGAATTCCATATTTAAAGTTCTTCCACACTATACCCTTAAATGTCATCTCTGTCAGCCTCCCCTTCTAATACTGCAAGGCTATCGATGATTTTCTCAAAGAATTGACTTCTACTGCCACCCCGTAGCTGCTCAAAACATATTTTCCCGTCTCTAATAAATATAATTCGTTTACAATAGCTCGCAGCAAAAGGGTCATGCGTAACCATTAAAATAGTAGCCTTATCTCTTTCATTAATTTTTTCTAGAAAACTCATAACTGACTTCGATGATTTTGAATCAAGATTACCTGTAGGCTCATCTGCAAATATAACAGCAGGGTCATTCATCAAGGCTCTTGCTACGGCTGCTCTCTGCTGCTGTCCACCTGAAACATGGTAGGGGTGTTTTTCAATTGCTGCTTCTATCTCAAACAACTTTGTATATTTTGAAACCTTCTCTTCTATCTCGTCTATTTGCCTTTTGTCTAATATTAAAGGAAGCATAATATTTTCTTTTAGTGTTAAGCTATCTAAAAGATTGAATTCCTGAAATACAAAACCCATTCTACGTCTTCTAAATAGTGCAAGCTCTTCATCCTTCATAGAAAAAATATCTTTCTTTTCTATCGTAACCGTTCCACTAGTCGGTGCATCGATGCCACTAAGCATATGCAGTAGTGTAGTCTTACCACTTCCCGAAGGACCCATTACACCTACGAACTCCCCCTGATTTATCGATAGCTCTACACCATTTAAGGCATTTGTTCCCTCACTATTCTTTTGCTCATAATACGTTTTAATTAAATTTTTTGCCTCTATTAATGCCATTTCAGTTCCCTCCGTTAAGTTTTTTAAGTCAATTATTATCAACTGAAAACTCATGCTTTAGATTTGAGACTAAAGAGAAGGTTTCAACCTTAAATTACTTTGTGACTTTAATACAATTATAAACTTACGATAATATTTGAAGTATCCAATAACCTTTCATGAAACTTACAATTTTGAAAGATAGTGATATGAAGTACTATATCAAACGATAATTTTGAATATTCCGATAAGTAATTTTGACCTTAGTCCCTACTCCAACTTGTGATTCTATATGAATTTCATGGCCCAAGTTTTCTGATATCAGCTTTACAATATATAAGCCTATACCTGTTGCATTTTTCATTCTTCTCCCATTATCACCTGTGAAAAATGCATCCATTACTTTAGCGATATCCTGCTTTGGTATTCCCATTCCGCCATCACTGATGGTCAAAATAGTTTTATCCCCCACGTGCGTGATAGAGAAATCAACTGTCTTCATCTTGTCAGTTGCAGCTGAATATTTAATTGCATTTGATATGATTTGATCCAGCATTATTCTATTCCATTTAACATCAGTAAAAATTTCTACAAGATCCTTTTTAGAACTAGCTTCTTCCGTAGTGGTTACTTCACTCGTATCATTTACTTCATTATTTACTTCATTATCTACTTCATTATCTACTTCATTAACTCTATTTTTCCGTATAGGTTGTTTATCTGTTAGGATATTAGGGCGAACGTTGTTATAAATAAAGCTTCTCTTCTTGCTATTAATAACCTGTGTCAATTCACTAAGGAGGTCTACTGGTACCGGTGTATAGTCCTTACTAAACTCCTCTAATCTCAGGTACTCAAGTAAATTATTTAGCATCTCTAATTGTCTTTTATTCTCCTCAGAGATGTCTTCTATAGTATTTTTGACAGTGTCGTTTTTATTAATGTTTATGGTATCGCTTATCGTATCTTTCGTATACTCCTTTTCCTCATTGTACAAATTGTCTTTGCACCTCTGAATTGCCAGCTCAATAACTGTTACTGGAGTTTTCATAGCGTGAATGAATTGAGAAATAAAACGCCTAAATTCAATATTATTTTGCATTTCTTTGTTGAGCTTATAGTTATAGTTCTTGTGGATTCTAATTAGAGTAGAATTTACCTTTTTTATGTATTGGGTATTTGTATATATCTCATCAGGTATGATTACTTCACTAATATCCAGCATTAGCATTAACTTTCTATACGAAAACCACTGAGCAATCAGGTACGGGATGAATATAACACTAGATATGAGAACGGGGTACATCCATTCGTTACTTTTTAAAAAAAGATTAAAAAACAAGATAATAAGGGCTGTATTTGTAATAAATAAGGCCATAAGTGATAGCTTGTCCTTGATAAAGGCTAAAAGTATAGCGACTTCCCGCTTCATTTTAATTATCCTTCCTTTCAAGTGCCTAAGGCATAATATTTATGTGATGATTATTTGCAGCTGTCCTTATCCAAATAATATCCAGAACCACGCTTAACCTTTATTGTATTTGGATATCCCAGTTCCTCAAGCCTAGACTTCAGGCGTGTTACATTTACTGACAACGTATTCTCTTCAACAAAAGCTACATCATCCCAAAGTTCTTCGAAAAGTACTTCTCTACTAACTATGCTTCCTGGCTTCTCCATAAGCTTTTTAATTAATTTATATTCGTTCTTTGAAAGTATTGTCTGGTGTGAAGCACTCTTGAGCAAAAGCTTTTCTGTGTCAAGCTCCAAGCTTCCAACTTTCATAATAGAATTAAAATCATTTGGGGATGTGTTTATTCTTCGGAGCAAGGCTCCCATTTTTGCCAATAGTACATCCATATCAAAGGGCTTTATTATGTAGTCATCTGCCCCAAACTCTATGCCCATTATCTGCTCGCTACTGCTATTTCTAGCTGATATTATTATAATTGGAACATTGGAAATACGTCTAATAAATCTAACGAAATAATAGCCATCTAGGTATGGCAAGTTTATATCCATCAAAACTAGATCTGGCTTAGACTCTTCAAACTGCTGCTCAACATTTTCAAAGTCAGTTACCTTGTGAACGCTGTAATTATATTTAGTTAATCTATCACTCATAATTGAGGATAGAGCTAAGTCATCTTCAACAAGAAATACCTTTGGCATATTCCCTCCCTTTTAACAATTCTGTATACCGTATTTAATATCAGTTTGGAACAAAATATTAAAGAAATATATATTGTATTTGATTATACCTCTTTTGGCATAAAAATAAAATCTACCTCAATAATTTAATTGAAGTAGATTTTATCGTTGTAGCTATCAGAAATTACCGTGTATTCTCATAAGCCCATTTTTCTATAGCCTTACCCAAGGAATTCCCTATTTTCACTTGATTATTATAGTCCACCAGCCATTCATATTCGGCTGGGTTCGACATAAAGCCACCTTCTATAAGTATTGCCGGGGATGGTGTAACTGTACATACAGACAGACTCTGCCATCTAAATCCACTGTCTTTTCTACCTAAATCTGTTACAAGTGCGTCCTTTACAAAGCTAGCCGCAGCCTTTCCACTATCCTTTGAATATAGCGTCAATAAGCCAGTATGCTTAGTGTAATCTGCTGTCACATCCATTGAATTGTTGTGCACAGACACCGCAATATCTGGTTTCTCTTTTCTAATCAAATTGGCTCTATCTGTAAGGCTGATAGTCTTGTCACTTGTTCTGGTCATAATAACTGTTGCTCCAAGTGACTGTAAATATTTCCTTGTGTTTAATGCAATTGAGAGATTTATTTGCTTCTCATAAAGTCCATTTTTACCTAGCGGTCCAACTGCACCCGACTCAATTCCACCGTGTCCAGCGTCAAGTAACACCTTCAATCCGGCCAGTGGCTTAGTCCCACTGCTTGAGATTTTTAGCGCATTTCTTAATGAAAATACTAATGATCCATTTTTATACTGAGCAAAATACCCAAAATAATTGTTAGATGATTTCAGTTTAAATGTATATTGAGCGCCATTGGATATAGTTTTATAGCTCACTGATGAATAAATAGAGCTACTTGGAGCTGCAGAGCTAAGCTTTATTCCACTGGTATTATACAATGTTACTGTAACAGTACTAGAGGTTGCTGCAACGTCATAAACAGCATTTACAGGCATTTTGAAGATAATATCTGTATAGCTACCATTATCTTTTACACCTATTGATGATACTTTATTTGTCTTTAGTGCTTTATCATTTACTGTTTTAACATTGCTTGTGTATGTCCATACACCACTCTTAAGCAAATAAAAGCCATTTTGCTGTCCTACAACATAGTCTGTAGCTCCATTTATTAGAGGTGTAATTCTGGAAGATGACGTCGATGGTCCGGAGCGAGCTACTACCTCTGCATCTGATGTACTTATAACAGCATATTTATTATACTTTGCAGACTGTACACTAATCGTGTTACTCTGCTTTGAAGTAAACTTTTTACCATTGTACTCCAAAACGAATACAGGTTTTCCCAAACTAAGCACACGTTGGCTTCCCACTACTACAGGAAATGTAAATGTACCTGAGTACTGTGTTGGGGTCAATGTTCCTCCACTATTATTGCTACTATTAGAACTTCCTGAACTAGTCAAATTAATCTTATACTTCCCAATTGCAACCCATACCTTCGCCCCCGCTGGTGCAAGGCAAGAAAATTCTACTTTTTGACCGGTCTTCATAGTCATTGACTGTGTTGGTGAAAATGTACCTGGTTTAAATTCCGGTTTGGTCATTTTGTAAGGAGCAGAAGTTGAAGTTGCCTTCCTAGTTACCTTAAATATAGTTTCTTTGTCCTTATGTTTAAAAACAAAGCTATTCTCTCCCACCTTTAAGTCTACGTAAGCAGTAAAATATCCATCCGTAGAAGCTTCTACAATATTGCCATTTAAATATATAAGTTGGTCAGGGTCACCACTACCCAAGATGCTTACCTTTGAAGATGAGGTTTTATATCCATTTTCAGGAGATGAAATCAGTAGCTGCCTGTCCTCTGGAACGCTACTTGCAGCATCTCTCCCTGCAACATAAATGCCATGTAATTTTTCCTTAATACCCAAAGCATTATCTTCAAGCTGTGAATACCCATAAAAAATACTTCCGCTAACAGCTTTGCTTTCCCTATTCATTGCAATCTGCTTTGGTACCTGCAATGGGTCAAGCCAATCATTTGCCTGTGATGTATCATTTATTTTATATGCAGCATGACCAACATAAAGTTTAACATTAGTACCACTGCAAACATTTTTCCACCAATCCAAAAGTACTGAATAATCCGCAACACTGAATCCGATATTCCAATAAATTTGAGGTGCTATATAGTCAACATATGCTTCTTTAACCCATTTCTTAGAATCAGCATAATAATCATAATATGTAGATATTCCACCTCTTGTATCTGAACCCTCTTGATTTCTATCCTTGTTCGACCATATTGCAAAGGGACTTATTCCGAATTTCACCTGGCTATTTATGCTTTTAACTGTATCATATGTACTCTTTACAAGGTTGTCTATATTGTTTCTTCTCCAGTCATCCTTGTTCTGGAAGGTACCTTTATACTTCTCATAAGTTTCGGCATCATTAAAATCCAAATTACCTTTAGACTCAGTTTTTGATGGATAGAAATAATCATCAAAATGAATTCCATCAACATCATAATTTTTAACTATCTCTGTAACTCCATCAGTTATTAGCTTAATTGCTTCTGGGCACCCTGGATCAAGATATAACTTGTTATCTGGTCCAAACACTATTGCTTCAGGTATTTTTCTTGCAGGATGATTCTCTGACAATGTACTTTTCGCGCTTTCAACCGATGTACTTGTTTCCATCGTTAGCCTTAGTGGATTTATCCATGCATGAATCTGGATACCCTTTTTATGTCCCTGCTCTATAATATAGGCTAAGGGATCAAAGTCTTTATCATTTGCTTTGCCTTGTTTACCAGTTAAATATGTAGACGCTGGGAAAATCGACGATTTATACAAAGCGTCACCAGTAGGGCGAACTTGAAAAAATATAGCATTGAGTCCCATATACGCCGCATTTTCCACTATTATATCCAGTTCCTTTTTTTGTTCTTCTGCACTAAGACCTGGTTTAGAAGGAAAATCAATGTTTCTTACCGAGGCAATCCATACCCCTCTTAAATCTTCAACTGCCGAAACACTCTGTGCATTTGTTACATTTCCTTGATATTCTTGGTTAGTGAATACTTTGTAGCCAACTATCGGTAAAAGCATCAAAATAACCAGCAAAATACAAACTGTCCCTATTTTTTTATTCATTTTACCCCTTTACCCCTAATAATGGCTTGTTTTAAATTTCAAAACCAACTCAATAAAGTAGATCTAACCAACTCAATAAAATACATCTAACCAACTCTCTCAATTTTCCTATAGCTATGTAGATATTACATTTAATTGGAGTGAACTAATATTATCTATTATATTAACTATAAAACATTCGACCCGATGCAACAATATTTGTCAGCATAATTTAATATTTATTTAATATTATGACAGTAAAACACATAACAAAAAACAGCCCTCGAATATCTCTATTCAAAAGCTGTTTTTATGTTAAATTTGTAAGTTTATAATTCTAAATATTAAGCCTTACCATCGCAACCAAGAACGTTAACTAGCTTGTTCTTTACAAGTTCCTTTATAGCAGCTCTTGCTGGTGATAGGTATTGTCTTGGATCGAAATGACTTGGGTTTTCAGCAAAGTATTTTCTGATAGTACCAGTCATAGCGAGTCTTAAGTCTGAGTCGATGTTGATCTTACAAACTGCCATTTTAGCAGCTTGACGAAGCATATCTTCTGGAATACCTATTGCATCAGGCATTTTTCCTCCATTGTTATTTACCATTTCTACAAATGCTGGAATAACTGAAGATGCACCGTGAAGAACTATTGGGAAATTAGGAAGTCTTCTTTCAACTTCTTCTAATATATCAAATCTGAGTTTTGGAGTTGTTCCTGGCTTGAATTTGAATGCGCCATGGCTTGTACCAATAGCAATTGCTAATGAGTCAACACCAGTCTTTGTAACAAACTCTTCAACCTCAGCAGGATCAGTATATGAAGAATCTTCTGCTGATACATTAACTGCATCTTCAACACCAGCAAGTCTTCCTAATTCAGCTTCTACAACTACTCCTCTTGGATGAGCGTATTCAACAACCTTCTTAGCTAATGCGATATTATCTTGGAATGAATGATGTGAACCATCTATCATAACTGATGTAAATCCACCATCGATACATGACTTACATAGTTCAAAAGTGTCACCATGGTCTAAATGTAAAGCAATAGGTAAACCAGTTTCGATAATTGCTGCCTCAACTAATTTTATCAAATAAGTGTGATTTGCGTACTTTCTAGCTCCTGAAGAAACTTGAAGTATAAGTGGAGCATTTACTTCCTTTGCAGCTTCTGTTATACCTTGAACGATTTCCATGTTATTAACGTTGAAAGCTCCAATAGCGTATCCGCCTTCATAAGCTTTCTTAAACATCTCTGTAGTTGTTACTAATCCCATTTTAAATGCACTCCTTTTATAAATTTATTTTTACCTTTATATTATTTATTACTTATCAAAAAATATAATTTAATTTGTAATAAGGTAACTCAAAAAATCACCACTACTATTTTATGCATAATTTTGTTTAAAATCAAGGAAAATTTTGATATTTATTTATCAAACTTAAAAAAGTGTAATTGATTTTTATTATTCATTATGCTATATTTTAATGTGATTGCGTATTGTAATATTAATCCTTTGTATAAAAGGATTGATAAAAGCAACGTATTTGTTTATTAATTATTATAAATCAGGAGGTATATACAATGTCAGTTTTAAAAGGAGCCGCTATTTTTGGGCAATCAGGCGGACCAACGTCCGTAATAAACGCTAGTGCTGCTGGAGTATTTCAGGAGGCATTGAAACAAGAAGCAATAACAGCTGTATATGGTGCAGCTCATGGTATCAAGGGTATACTTGATGAAAAATTCTATGATATGAGCAAGGAAGATGCTTACGAACTTGACTTATTAAAGACTACTCCTTCTTCAGCACTCGGATCTGTTCGTTACAAGCTAAAATCAGTTGAAGAAGATGAAACAGATTACAAGAGAATTGTTGAAGTATTTAAAAAATATGATATCAGATACTTCTTCTACAATGGTGGAAATGACTCAATGGATACTTGCAACAAGATTAGCAAGTATATGCAAAAGGTTGGCTACGAATGTAGAGTTATGGGAGTTCCAAAAACTATAGATAATGACCTTTTCGGGACTGATCACTGCCCAGGTTATTCAAGTGCTGCTAAATACATCGCAACTTCAACTATGGAAGTTTATCACGATGCTAGAGTTTACAACACTGGAATGATAACTATATTAGAAGTTATGGGAAGAAACGCTGGATGGTTGACTGCTGCAACAGCATTAGCTGCATACAAGGGTCAAGGTCCTGATTTGATATATATGCCAGAAATAGACTTTGATATGGAACAATTTTTAGAAGATTGTATCACTATCTACAAGAAAAACGGTAACTGTATTGTTGCTGTTTCAGAAGGTATCAAGGATAAAGACGGAAAATATATTTCAGAATACGGTTCAAGCCTTGCTGATACAAAGGATTCCTTTGGACATGCTCAGCTAGGTGGTCTTGCAGCTACAATAGCTTCCATCGTTAAAGAAAAAACTGGAGCAAAGGTTCGTGGAATCGAATTTAGCTTACTTCAGAGATGTGCTGCTCACTGTGCTTCTGCAAGTGATGTAAATGAATCTTTTCTTTCAGGTCAAATGGCTGTTAAATATGCTGTTGAAGGCATGACTGATAAAATGGTTGGCTTCAAAAGAGCTGACGGTGCAGAATACAAATGTGAAATCCAACTCTTAGACCTAAATGATGTAGCTAATACAGAAAAAACTATTCCAAGAGAATGGATTAATGCAGCAGGAAATGGCTTAAACCAACAGTTCATTGACTATGCTCTACCTCTTATTCAAGGTGAATCCACTCCTCCTAAAGAAGATGGTTTACCAAGATTTGCAAAGCTAAAAAAGGTTTTTGTAACTAAATAATTGATTATTCCAAACTAATTGAACAGATTTAAAGCCTGATGAAAAATATATTCTTTTTCATTAGGCTTTTTTATATCAAAGCAAATATATTGACTTTTTTAACCATTGACATATTTAAAAATTATTTTATACTTAGAGTATAAGATTTAAAAAAACTGTTATACGACTGGCGGAAGTGGAGATTACCACACGGGAGTATAGCTTTTAAAAGCCGGCCGCCTGGGCGCTATATAGCCCAGGCGGCTTTTATTTTGCTATTTCTTCGTATATTCAAAATAAATTCCCTTGGCAAAAATAATTATGTTTTTTCAGGAGGGTAACAAAATATGAATCTAAATATTTCTGATTTCAAGCCAGGTAAATGGCTAAGATCAATTGACGTTCAAAATTTTATTCAAGTAAACTACACCCCGTACGATGGAGATGAAAATTTTCTTGTCAGTTCAAGTATAAAAACTAAGCACCTGTGGGAAACCTGTAAGAGCCTTTTAATTGAAGAGCACTTGAAGGGCGGCGTTCTAGAGATAGATGCTTCAACCGTATCAGGTATAACCAGTCATAAACCCGGATTTATAGATGAACAATATGAGGTCATTAAAGGTCTTCAGACAGATGCACCTCTTAAAAGAGCCTTCCTTCCATATACGGGATATCGTATGTCAAAGCAGGCCTGCGAACAGTTTGATGTCTCGCCTTCTCCTGAAATTGACGAAATTTTTAAGCATATTAAAACACATAACGATGGTGTTTTTAGCATATACACTGAGGAAATGAAGAAGGCTAGAAAATGTGGCATTATTACAGGCCTGCCAGACAGCTATGGCAGAGGTCGAATAATTGGAGACTATAGACGAGTTGCGTTATATGGGGTAGAAATACTTATTAATGAAAAACAATACGATCTAGAAAATTTACCATTTAACATGGAAGACGAAGTAATCAGAAAACGCGAAGAGGTTCATGATCAGATACTAGCCCTCCATGATTTAGCAACTTTAGGCAAGTCATATGGCTTTGATTTAAAGAGACCTGCAAGGAATGCCTTTGAGGCAGTACAGTGGACTTACATGGCATTTCTAGCTGCTCTAAAAGAAACAAACGGAGCTGCAAACTCACTAGGCCGACTAAATATTTTCTTTGACATATATATCGAAAGAGATATTCGAGATGGGAATTTAACAGAAATAGAAGCACAAGAATTGATTGATCAGTTTGTTATTAAGCTGAGATTTATTAGGCATTTAAGAACAAAAGAGTACAATGAACTTTTTGCAGGTGACCCAGTTTGGCTGACAGAGTCACTAGGAGGAATGAGTATCGATGGAAGACACATGGTTACAAAGACCGCTTATAGATTTTTGCAGACCTTTAATAACCTTGGCGCTGCTCCAGAGCCAAACTTAACCATACTATGGTCAACAAAGCTACCAGAGTATTTTAAGCATTTCTGCTCCAAGATGTCTATAAAAACAAGTGCCATTCAGTATGAAAATGATGAGCTTATGCAACCTATTTATGGTGATGACTATGGTATATCCTGCTGTGTATCCGCGATGCGTCTCGGAAAAGACATGCAGTTTTTTGGAGCGAGATGCAACCTTGCAAAGCTACTTCTGTTTTCATTAAATGGTGGAAAAGATGAGATATCCGGCATGCAGGTGGCTCCTGAAATTGATCCTTATGAAGGTGATTACTTAGAGTATGACAAGGTTATGAGTAACTTTCTAAAGCTGCAGGATTGGCTTACAGGTCTATATGTAAACACAATGAATATCATTCATTATATGCATGACAAATATGCCTATGAGCGCCTTATGATGGCACTACATGATACTGATGTTAATAGGTTAATGGCCTTCGGAATTTCAGGTCTATCAGTATTAGTGGATTCATTGAGCGCGATAAAACATTCAAAAGTAAAAGTAATTAGAGATGCTAGAGGAATAATTACTGATTTTAAAACTGACCTGCCATACCCTCAGTTTGGGAATAATGATGATAGAGTTGATAGTATCGCTCAGGAGGTTGTAAAAAGCTTTTATAACAGCCTTAAAAAACATCCTACCTATCGCAACGCAAAACATACGCTTTCAGTGTTAACAATTACCTCAAATGTTGTATATGGTAAGAAAACAGGTTCTACACCTGACGGTAGAAAGAAAGGCGAACCCTTTGCCCCAGGAGCAAATCCTATGCACAATAGAGATAAGTCTGGTATGCTCGCAATGCTGAGCTCAGTGGCCAAAATACCCTATAGTTACTGTGGTGATGGCATCTCCCTCACTCTTTCAATCATACCTGCTGCACTGGGTAAGGAAGAAGAAACTAAAACTAAGAATCTATCAGCGCTTATTGATGGCTATGTAATGAGTGGTGGTCACCACATAAATATAAATGTACTTGACCGAGTTACTTTAGAAGCTGCAATGAAAGAACCAATGAAATATAATACCCTAACTGTAAGAGTATCTGGTTATGCTGTACATTTTATAAAGCTTACAAAAAGTCAGCAATTAGAAGTACTATCCAGGACGTTTCATGAGGCTAGGTAGAATCAAACTAATAACAAGCTAATAATAAACTAAACCTCGTATTTCAGATCTATATATTAAAATCCTATGAATAGCTGGCTAAAGCTATTTATAGGATTTTTTAATTATTAATAAACAATTCTATATCAATTGTTTATGTCGAGTATATTTATAAGTTCTGATATATTATTAATAACAAAGTCTGGCTTATAATGTTCTTGATTCATCATCTAAATCAAAAAGTATCGCTTCAAAATACATATTCTCTACCACCTAATGAATTGGTAATATCAAACATATGTGTAATAACGTCATAGTTCTGCGTTCAAACACCCAGTTTGATTTTATCCCCAATAATATCGATAATAACCTCAATCAAAAAAGTATGCTCTCGTTCTAAAACTCTTGCGGCAAGTGTTTCTGCTGTATCATTCTCAAATACCTTAACCTTTGTTTGAGCAACTATATCACCGCTATCATAATCTTCATTAACTCTATGAACTGTAACACCTGATACATCTTCCTTTGCTTCAATAACAGCTTTATGAACATTCATACCATACATTCCTCTACCACCATATTTAGGAAGCAATGCAGGATGTATATTAAAAATTCTGTTTTCATACTTTTCTAATATAGAGCTACCTAGTTTCTTCATATACCCTGCAAGAAAAATAATATCTGTTTGATGCGAATTTAATATATTCATTATGTTTTTGTCTAGTTCATTAGCGTCTGGTATCTTCTTCTGGCTTATATGATAATTATCGATTCCTTCCTTCGTTGCTCTCTCTAATGCCATTGAATCAGAATTATTACTAATAACCGCCGTTACTTTTGCACCAATTACGCCTGATTTACAGCCATCAATAATAGCTTGCAAATCGGAACCCCCATGCGATGCAAACACTGTTATATTCATCTCATTAACCTCTTTCTTCTATATGTTACATAAATAATCTTACTTCTCTATTTCAAACTATTCTTCAACAATGATCCCAATATTTTAAGCTATTTTCATTTTAGGCACTTTTCTTTTTTAAACAATAGGATATTATTTCATCCACACTCATGCTTTACCTCTTATTTCATAATATTACCATATAGTTATTATACGACACCATAGCTGAAAATCGCAATTAATATAGCTTATTTTAACCATACCAGTGCAACAAATTTAATCAAATGATGATTAAGTGTTACTTAAACCAATTCATAGTTTCCTTTAAATGTTCTATTGATGATGTAGTTAGCAGTGTAGCACTACCACCAAATTGCTGCATTATATATTTTAATACCCATTGATTAGGATTCTTTTCTTCTTCTAATAATTTCTTTAATTTTACTTGATTAAACAATGTATCATAGCCCTCATGTAATATCTGCTGATGATTATATTGTCCGTTAAGCAAAGGAGAATATGCAACCAATGTTAAGTCACTATAGTACTCGATGTATTTCTGCAAGCCTTGATCCACTGCAACTTGAGGGTAAAAATCCATATCAATAGTTGGGGTCAAATAACTATATCGCTGTTGAATTGCACTAAAAAAATGATAATTGTATTTTTCACAAATTTTTCTAATACTCTCTATCCGCCATGTATAAAAATTACTGCAACCAATTGCTCTAATCAAACCTGTATCTACCAATTCTGATAAAGTAGCCATAGTTTCTTCCTGGGGAGTCTTAAAATCATCCACATGAAGATATAGTAAGTCTAAATAGTCTGTTTGTAAGTTTTCTAAGGATTCCCGAACACTATCTAGGATTGTTTTTCTACCTAAGCCTTGCATGTCAGTGAAGTCATTAGTGTTTGTATTGCTTGGCTTTGCACCTAGTTTGGTAGCAAGTATTACATAACGTCTGTTATCTTCTTGTTTTAACCACCGTCCTATGGTTTTTTCACTTTCACTACCATCCCCACCATTCCAAATGGCATAGTTATTAGCTGTATCCAAGAAATTACCACCGCATCTTACATATGTATTCATTAGCTCAAATGCTTGTTCCTCATGGATTGTAGTCCCAAAATTAATACAACCAAGGCCTAGTTGAGAGACCTTCAGTGTAGATTTTCCTAGCCTTATCTGATTCATAATTTAACACCTCCTAATAAAGTATACTACCCAGTAAACCATCTTGAAATATGGTACTTTTTTGTGGTATAGTATGATTTAGGTAACTATTAAATATTAGTTGTAGTTATAATTAAACTTAAGGACGTATTGTTTTATGGAAGAATGGGAAAAAGGTTGTCCAATTTTATTAACTCAACGTATTATATTCGGTAAATGGAAACTATCTATCATTTGGTTTTTAGCCCAAAATAATGTTATGCGTTTTGGTGAACTGAAAAATGCATTTGAAGATTCTTTGCTAACACAAAAAATGCTCACACAACATCTCAGGGATCTTGAGCGAGATCATCTGATAAACCGTCAAGCGTATAATGAAGTACCACCAAAAGTAGAGTATAGCCTAACTCCTACAGGTAAAAGTTTCATTCCTGTATTAGAACAAATGGAAAATTGGGGTAAGAATTATATGGATATGCATCCTAATGAGGCATGAATATTAATGTTGAGTAAAATAGTTCTTAAGACTCCTGAAATACGGTACTGTCTTATTTGAAATAAACTCTGGTATATTTAAATTCTACTTAATCGCTAGTCCTTTAAAGAAGGTGTAACAAAAAGTTCCTTCCGAAGTAGCAGTTTTATATAAATCATCTACACCTTTTTCCCAAGCTCCTCTATCAATCAAATTCATAGATATAGCTTGCTCTTTTACACCTTCAATCATTGCTATAAATGTCTTCCTCGTAAATCCATCTATTAAAAAAGGCTTGCTTCCATCCACATACACCATTTTAGGTAATACATCTATATTCTTAAATCCAGCACTTTTTAATAGGGGATACATTTGTCTACCTATTAACGTATTACCTTTCATTCTGGCTTGTATATCTATTTGACATTGAATAACTTGTTTTGCTTCTTTACTATCTGGATAAAAGTATGTTGAACCATGATCACCTTCAATTAAAGTTATTGATCCATCCTTTTTAAGTACTCTTTTTAAATTATTTAATGCACCCAAAGGATTCTCAAGATGTTCAAGTACAAAGCATACAAATATGTGATCAAAATTTTCACTTTCAAATGGTAAGTCATAAATATCAGCAATCTTAAATTTTACATTTGCTATGTTATTCTCTTTTATTAAATCATCAGCCTTACCAATTGACTCAGGAGATATGTCAATAGATGTGAATTGTGCAAGCGGGCTATTTTGGGCAAGAATTATAGTCTGTGCACCAACACCACAACCTGACTCCAACACCTTGCATCCTTTGGCATACCTCGTATTACTGTGTAGAAAATCTGTCAAAGTTTCGGCCTGATCTGACAATCTTACTGCCTCTTTATTTGAATATCCATGTACGTACATTTTTTCACTCATTACTTTTAACTCCTTATTAAAATACTGAGAGATTGTTTTGCTGTTCCTCAAATCAGCTCTCCATGGCTTTTGATAATGCAGCCAACTTGTTTATCGTTTTCCAATTGCGCACTGTGGCTGGTACGTCCAACTTCTGAAGATTATTAGCAAGCTTTGAATTACGAATACTATTGCTAAATAAAAGAAATACCTCTCGTCCTAGGATTTGATACTTATCACTTTCACTTCTGTAGACGTTCAAGAGCTCAATTTTTTCTTGAAATGGAGCATGGGTTAACAGAGAGACATATAAACTCTCTGCTTCAGAAGAAGACTCGGCTTGTGATATTTCTTCGTTCGAGAAAGGTAAATTCCCAATAATCCCTTCTAGCTCTGCAGCCGACCTCAAAACAACTGTGACTGGAAATCCAAAACCGGTCTCTATCTCAAGCTCAATTTTCTTCCGTAGAGTTCCCTCCACTTCATTTGATTTGAACAGTACATTACCACTTTGAATATATGTTTGCACTTCACTAAGACCAATAATTTCAAATGCTCGTTTTAACTCGGCCATCTTAATAATATTCTTTCCACCTACGTTAATACCTCGTAACAGAGCTATATAAATAGTCATAATGTATGTCCTCCTTCGTTTGAGATTAATTTGTTACATTGTCATGGACCTGTTCCAATATTATCAAGTATGTATCGATTATCTTTTTTATGATAACTACCAAAAGCGACCTTTCCGTCTACCCAGCCATCTTTTTCGATTTTTCCATTTCCCGCTATCCAGTCATTGTTTGTAAACATTCTCACATTATAAGTTACAAAAAATTCATATCTATCCTTTTGGTTGCGTATTGATTCTGAACCATTCGTATTATCGTAAGCATCTATTTTACTTACTTTGTAGTCAGTAAGAAAATTTGATCTCCCTACAAGTGGTGAACAATAATGGGATAGATAACGTTCCATCAGCATTTCCGAGGCTTTTTGATAGTTATCTTCACATTCTTCAACTGTTACTTCTGACTTATATGGGCTACTTTCACGTTTTACAAAGAAGTAAAATGTACTAATCAACAGAACAATAACCAGTATAACTGTTCCTATAATAATTTTAAATCTCATACAATTCCTCCAACTGCATTTTATATTGTATTTCTATATAAACACATTATTATCTTAAAAATGAAATTAAATTTAATACTATTTTAAAATTTAGTCTAGTTTAATCTAGTACCTATTCAGTTTTCATAGACCAATTTTCTTAGCTCACATTTAATTGTTTATACTATCATAGGTTCGCTTTTGACTGAAATTGTACATTAAAATACCGCATTTCATTTACTGAATATGCGGCAATGATTTTTGTAAACTTACTATTTTTTTAAGGGACTGATATTGATTGATGTAACATAAGTTGAGACATGTAATATAAAGACTATGAAGTAAGTTTTTTTATCTGCTCCACCGCATATGTCTCTGCTTCTTTCGGATAAGCATAATCTAATATAGCTGCTGTTTTACTTGATACCTCACTAAAAATACGCATAGTATTAGTCATTGCTCTTAAAATATCCACTGCATCATATGTTCCATATGCTGTTTTCAATTGCTTCTTAATATTTTCATCAACCCAATTATCAAGAAATCTACCGTCATGCCAAACATCAAACTCTTTACTATTAACAGCTTTTGAGTACCACTCCAACATCTGCCTTAATAAATCTTTCATATAACCATCAACACAACTTTTTGCTGACCAAGTTTCTCCTCGAAGTATCTTTTTCACTGACCATATTGAATGAAACCAAAATGTATTTGCAAGATTAATAAATTCTTTTTCTGAGAAAATTGTTTTTATTTCTTCAAATGGTTTATTACGTTCAATTGCACCTTTAAAATCGATTTTATCAACTAATATCTTATATCCACGAGAAAAGAATGATTGTATAGTACTATCAGCAGCCAACCTTTCAGATTCTTTAACATCATAAAACAAAAAATCCATATCCATTGCATCACAGAAAAACACTCTGCGTTCTTGACCGCATGCAGCTGTCGGTTCCTGAAAAGAAATATAATATTTTTCAATTTGATTCAGCCATTGGTCTGTATTCAAAAAATAACCAACGTCCTTTACAAGAAAAATAATATCATAATCCGAATATTTATCTGCAACATTTTTTACTCTTGCCCTTGAACCAAAAAGAAGCATAGCCTGAATCAATTCCAATTCATTGGCAAATAATACTAATTTTTTCATAATGTTATCATATGAATTCATATAAATTATCCTCGCTTTACGTCTATTGAAATGTATTTAATTAACGCACAAATTTCTGTGTGTCGTAATTTCTAACGATTGCAACTTAACTCCAAAAGAAATTATAGCATGTTTTCACAATAACAAGGAATATATTGTAAGGAATATATTGTAAGGATTTTATTACCGCAATATTCAGTTTTCAAAGATCAACTTTCCTCTTGGCACACTTTATTTAACTCGTATTCCCGCTATTTTGCGCCCGAAATGGGTATAAAAATTAAAAAACGTTTTAATTCTGTTTATAGAAAATTTGAATATTATAATTCGAGTCTATTGTGGCTAATAGAATATTCTTAACCTCAGCGTTGTAAATTTTTTTTAGTTTTTCAATAAGCCATTCCTTAGTCTGG
>Ga0209511_1000375_pt1 | contig 46594 bp, 33 predicted proteins | sample SSSSmetaG_FD_184141 | JGI IMG/M metagenome (GOLD analysis project Ga0209511, IMG submission 184141) | Glacier valley bacterial and archeal communities from Borup Fiord, Nunavut, Canada, to study Microbial Dark Matter (Phase II) - ​SSSS... | ecosystem: Environmental > Aquatic > Freshwater > Ice >... | reverse complement strand
GCTGCGTCGGGGTCGGCGAGGTGCGGGCCGGGCGTATCGGCGTGGGTCACGTAGTGCTCCACCTTGCGCACGGCGTGGTGGTAGCTGGCCTTGAGCGCGCCCACGCTGGTGCCGGTTATCTCGGCCATCTGCTCGTAGGGCAGCTCGTCGTAGTAGCGCAGGTTGAACACCAGCCGCTGCTTATCGGGCAGGCGCAGGATGGCCTGTTGCAGCTTCAGCTCCACCTCGTCGGCGCCCAGGGCGGGGTCGGCGGCGAGCTGGGCGGCCAGCTCGGGGCCGGCTTCGGAAAGCGGCCGGAAAAACCGCCGTCGCTTGCTCTGCAAAAAGCCCAGGCACTCGTTGGTAGCGATGCGGTAAATCCAGGTGAAAAGCTGCGCGTCCTGCCGAAAACCGGCCAGGTTGTTCCACACCTTGACAAACACGTCCTGGGTCAGGTCGTCGGCATCGTCGTGGCTCACCACCATCTTGCGCACCTGCCAATACACGCGCTGCTGGTACTTGCGCACGAGCTGATTGAAAGCCAGGTTGCGGCTGGCCGGGTCGGCGAACTTGAGCAGGATGTCAGCGTCTTCCAAGCGTTGGAAAGTAAGTGCGGCATAGACTCAACCAGACTGCCCACGTTTAATCAACTGCCTTTTTATTCGCTACGTTTGGGCCAGCTAGGCCGCGCTAAACGGCGACGAGACAGCGACTACAAAATTCTTTCTCAGACTTTTATAGTCTGAACGCGGACCCTTCAAACGGTCGTAAATTTCTTCTATACGCCCCATGGCTCGCCGGTTACTCATTGATTCTCTCGGTAAAGGTTGGCACGACCGCGACGAGATACTGCTCCACGCCTGTTTTCAGTGCCTGGTCGATTGCGTGGAAAAAGAAAAGCTGTTGGAAGGCCACATCGACTGGCACCACTCGCCCGAAGAGCGCGCCGTTCACACCGAGCTAACGGAATTGTACGGGTGGTGGAAAGCCCGCACCGCGTCGCCCGATGACGACGAGACATCCGTTAATCCGCTCCACGTACACGAGACCGATACGGCCATGCTGCTGCGCCTGGTGAAACTACGCGGCCGTCTTTGGACGTAACGTGTAAGTGTTCTGGCTCAAGAAGCAGCTACGCGCTTCCCACTGGTGCCGGCCAGGTATTTTTTTTGCGAACTCTACAGTATTCACTCTCCCGAATGCCCACCAAAACCTACTACCTCGACGAGGCCCGCACCGAGCCGCTGACCGCCCGCTGGGGCTGGTTCTACCGCGATTTCACGCTCAGCTACCGCGACCAGCCCCTGACGCCGGTCGAAGCCGGGGTGTCGCTGGCGCAGGGCGGCTACCGCTACGAGCTGCCCGGCGGGCGGTACGTGTCGGCCCAGCTCAAGCGCAACACCGGCTTGCAGGAAGTCGAGCTGCTCGTGGACGGCCAGCCCGTGCCCGGCTCCAACACCCACCCGCTGGAGCGTATCAAGCAGGGCTGGTACGCGCTGCTGCTGGTGGCCGTGCTCAGCGTCGCCTTTGGCGCGGTCGCCCTCACACTCGATTCTTCCGGTACGCTCGTCACGCTCGGCATCGGCTGGCCCACCATTGCCGAGGGAATGCTGTTTTTAGCTTTGGGCTGGTGGGCTTTCTCGCGGCGCTCGGCGCTGGTGTTTTACGTGGCGCTGGGCCTGCTCGTGCTCGACTGGGTGGTAACGCTGGTGAGCCTGGCCGAGGCCGGCGCGCGCGGCGGTTTTGGCGGCATTTTTATACGCTTCGTTATCTGCGCCTTCGTCTATCGCGCCGCCCGCGCCGCTCAGGAATTACAGCGCGAGTCGGCGGCAAGCCCAGGTCTCTGACCCACGCTACTTGCCGAAGATGCTCACTGAACTCGTCTGGGCGGGGCGGATGCTGAAGTTGCGCACGTCGGTGTACTTGCTGCCCTGGCTGGTGCTGGTGCGGTACACGAGCCGGTACTGGCCGGGCTGCAGGGCCAGATTGACCTTGCTGCTGGCTTCGGGCAGGCTGTAAATCCAGGTCTGCGACTCGTCGTCGTTGAGCCGGTAAATGCTGCCGAAGCCTTTTAAATCGGTCGTGATGTTGAGCGTGCCGGGCGAGGCATAGCTCACGGTCGTGGTCTGGCCCTGGCTGATGCGCACGCGCTGCGTCTGGCGCGGCAGCGTGAGCAGCTCCACATCGTAGGTGCCGGCCAGCAGCTTCTGCCGGCTGCCGCCCGGCACCGAGAGCAGCGTAGTCGCGCTGCCCGCTGCCCGCACCACGGCCGGCACCGGCGCGCCGTAAGGATTAGGGCTAAGGGCGGGATTCTGCACCCAAAGCGTGCCTTGCGGCGTCTTAAACGTGAGTACGTTGGCCTTACCCGCCCGGATGGGCACGTTGGCCTGTCGCACCGCCGGCACGGTGTTGATAACCAGGTCGTAGGTCTGCAGCGCGTCGATGTCGAGCACGTCGGCCTTGCCCTGCGCGTCGCGGTAATGCACGTAATTGTACTCCGGCTGGCTGGTCACGTTATTGACGAAAGTCATGTTGACGCTTGACTCCACGGGCCGGCCGGCCTCGTCGGTCAGGTTCACGGCCACCGTCGTCTTGGCCAGCGTCTGGGCAATCACGTCGTTGAGCACCGTGCGAAATGTCTTGACCTCGGCCGCGTTGTAGTAGCGCCCCAGGCATTCGAGCGACTTGCCAAACTCGCGCTCGGCCCCGATACCAATCACGAAGGGCTTGAGGAAAACGTGCTTGCGCTGCAAGGCCAGCGAGGCGGCGCAAGGGTCGCCATGACACGACTCGATGCCGTCGGTGATGAGCAGCAGCACGTTGCGCGAGGTTTTATCAACCGGGAAGTCCTGGGCCGAAAGCTGGAGCGAGTACGTAATCGGGGTGTTGCCCTGGGCCTTGAGCGTTTTGAGCTTGGTCTTGATGGCGGCTGCGTTGCGGGGCGCGAAGGGCACTTCGAGGCGCGAGTCCTGGCAGTTTTGCTCGGCGTTGGGCGACTGGTGGCCATAGACGTGCAGACCCAGTTCGAGGTTGGGGTAAGCGTTGAGCGAGTCGGCCATGCGCGCGAGCAGGCGCTTGGCCACCTCCCAGCGCGGCTTGCCCTCCCAGGGCGCGTTCATGGACCCCGACGCATCGAGCAAAAACAAAATCCGGGTCACCTTGGGCCGGGCCGGCGGCTCGTTCTGCGCCTGCGCGCTTAGGCCGAAGCCGCCCAGCAGCCACAGCCCGGCCGTCAGTAGCAGGAGTGATTTCGACGAGCGCATGGACAAACAGCAGCGGCGTAGCATTGGCGAAATGTACGCCGTCGGCCGCGTTCGTCGCTTGTTTCTTGTTTCTTGTTTCTTGTTTCTTGTTTCTTGTTTCTTGTTTCTTGTTTCAAACTTGAGCTGAACAAGGTAGCGCCGTATTGACCCGGCGAAACTCTACGACCTTTGCGGAACTCTGCGCTAACTCACGCCCTGAAAACAAGAAACAGGAAACCTACCCCAGCAACTCACGCAGCACGGTTTGCATCGCGAATGTGCGATTCCCGGCCTGCTGGATAATCAGCGAGCCGGGCGCATCGAGCACCGCGTCGGCGACTTCTACGTTGCGGCGCACGGGCAGGCAGTGCAAAAAGCGCGCGTCGTTGGTCAAGCTCATATGCGCCGGGGTCAGCATCCAGGCCGGGTCGTTGGTGAGCACTTGCCCGTAGTCGCGGTAGCTGCTCCAGTTTTTGGCCTGCACATAGTCAGCCCCGGCCAGGGCTTTTTGCTGGTCGTGCTCTACGCGGCAGCCTTTCGTAAATTTTGGGTCCAGCTCGTAGCCTGCGGGGTGCGTGAGCACGAAATCCACCCAGTCGATTTCGGCAAACCAGTCGCAAAACGAGTTGGGCACGCACTGTGGCAGCGCCCGCACGTGCGGTGCCCAGCTCAGTACTACCTTCACGCGCTCGGTGCGCCGGGTTTCGGCCACCGTAATCAGGTCGGCGAAGCTTTGCAGCGGGTGCAGCGTGGCGCTTTCCAGGCTGATAACGGGCACCGTAGCGTACTGCTGAATCTTGCGCAACACGACCTCGTCGTAGTCCGCCGCCTGGTCGGTAAGCGTCGGAAACGTGCGCACCCCGAGCACGTCGCAATACTCACTCATCACCGCGATGGCGTCCTTAATGTGCTCCTGCGTCGAGCCGTTCATCACCGCCCCGTCGGCCATTTCCAGCGTCCACGAATCGGCCCCCGCGTTGAGCACCCACGCCTGCGCCCCCAGATTATACGCCGCCTTCACCGAGCTAAGCCGCGTCCGTAAGCTGGGATTAAAGAAAATCAACCCCACCGTTTTGTTACGCCCTGTGTGCTGGTAACCATACGGGTTAGCCTTAATTTCCAGCGCCTGCTGTAACAAGGCGCGGTAATTAGGCACATCGGCGAAGCAGGTAAAGTTTTTCATTAGTTGTAGCGTGGACTCTGCGAGTCCGCGCGTATTCGGTTTGTTCCAAGCTCCAATTGGCAGCAGCCAAGCCCTCCCGAAAAACAAGGTGCGAAGCCTCTCAGCTCCGCACCTTGCCAACCCTTAGCCGAGCCAGTGACGGGCCACGGCGGCGAGCGCCACCCGAGCCGTTTCCAGCATCAGCTACCACCAGAAACCTTTTCCGGCCCCCGACGGTAAGGATTCACGAAGCACGGAAAATCTCTGTATTTTCGCCGCACGTTTTCTTTCTCATTGGACTGAGGAGAGAGGTGTACGTACCACCTACTTCCCGAAGCCTCGACTGTCTCACCAGTCGGGGATTCACCTTTTCAGGGGTAGCCGTGTGGTGAGGTAGAAAAACCGTGCGGTAAGAGCGAAGGTAAGCCCCTGCTTTTGCTACTCTACAACTAAGTCCAAGCCGTCGTACGGAGAAAACAGATGATAGCCGCAGTGTTCGGTAAACATTGCGACTTCCCGAAAATCAGGCGCTTTGATGACAAATGCGTATTTGAATTTGACATGCAAGCCATCTTCAAATCCAATACTGATACTAGTTGCTGACGGAAAATCAGAAGCACTAAGGATAGCAGGATTAGCAACTCCTCTTTCCGCTAGATACTCTTGAATTTTTAGCTTCCAACGTTGTGACAAATCACCCAGCCGCACAAGAAAAATCAGGAATTAAGAAGCGTATGGGCCATAGCGCATTACACCTATCGAATAAAGTTTCATTGCCCTAGTAAATGCTTTATTACAAAGTAGCACATCAGCTGTCTCCGGCCAGCTACTCACGCTTGATAACGCCTCCTCCAATAAAGCTAGGTGAGAATCATGCCGTCCTCTAACAACATATACTTCCGACTCATTAAAAATCGAATAAGCGTATTCAGCGACCTTTTCGGCTTGATATTCATTCGCGTTGTCATGGTTCAGTCCAACGTAAATGAAGTCCGACCAGTGGGGAATTTTTAATCTCCGTTGGCTGGATATGTAAATGTTCTTGGAGTCCATGCTTCGATATCAAGTCAACAAGTAGATAAATTTTGCGCTACATCGCCCGATATTCCCCCCAGCTCTTAATTTTCAAATCCGCCATTTCCAGCGTACAAAACGCCCCGATGAATGCCCGCGCTAATCGAGCGTTCGTCAGCAAGCCTATGCCGAAATCAACGGCCGTGCGGCGAATCTGGTAGTCGTTGTCCAGCTCGCCTTTCGACAGGTTTTTGGGAATGTTAATTACCAGGTCAATCTTCTTGGCTTTCAAATACGTCAGCACGTTGGGTTCCTGCGCGTCGCTGGGCCAGAAAAGTAATTCGCTCGGAATGCTGTTTTCGGCGAAGAAGCGGTGGGTGCCCTGCGTGGCGTAAATCTGGTAGCCTTTTTTTACCAGTAATTCCACGGCCGGCAGCAGCGCAACTTTCGACTTAATCGGGCCGCCGGAAATCAGCACCGATTTCGCGGGGATTTTATAGCCCACGCTGAGCATGGCTTTGAGCAGGGCTTCCTCGGCGGTGTCGCCGAGGCAGCCGACTTCGCCGGTGCTCACCATGTCCACCCGCAAGACCGGGTCGGCCCCCGGCAGGCGCGTAAACGAGAATTGCGGCGCCTTCACGCCCACGAACGGCAAGTCATAGACCCGCTCGCTTTCGTCGCGCGCCACCGGCAAACCCAGCAGAATTTTCGTCGCTTTTTCAATTAAATTATTGCCCGATATTTTCGACACGAACGGGTAAGAGCGGGAGGCGCGCAGGTTGCACTCGATGACGCGAATAACCCGGTCTTTTTCCAGAAACTGAATGTTGAACGGCCCGCTGATTTCAAAGCGCCGGGCAATTTTTTCAGCGATTATTTTCAGCTTGCGAATCGTGCCCACGTAAACCCGCTGCGGCGGATAATACATGGTCGCGTCGCCCGAATGTACGCCCGCGAACTCGACGTGCTCCGAGATGGCGTAGCTCACGATGTCGCCGCGGTCGGCCACCGCGTCCAGCTCGATTTCCTTGGCTTCCTGAATGAATTCCGACACCACGACCGGGTATTCGGCACTGACTTCGCGGGCGGCTTGCAGAAATTTTTGCAGCTCGAAGTCGTTGGAAACCACGTTCATGGCCGCGCCCGACAGCACGTAGCTCGGCCGGATGAGCACCGGAAAATTCACTTCCCGCACGAACTCCTGCATGGCGGCCAGCGAGGTCAGCTCGCGCCAGCGCGGCTGCGCGATGCCCAGCTCATCAAGTATCGAGCTGAATTTGTGGCGGTTCTCGGCCTCGTCGATGCGCGCGGCGGCCGTGCCCAGGATGGGCACGTTCGCGGCCGCCAGCCGGGTGGCGATGTTGTTCGGAATTTGCCCGCCGGTGCTCAGAATAACGCCGCCCGGCCGCTCAAATTCCAGAATATCCATCACCCGCTCGAAACTCAATTCCTCAAAATAGAGCCGGTCGCTCACGTCGTAATCGGTCGAGACGGTTTCGGGGTTGTAATTAATTATAATTGTTTTGTAGCCCTCGGCGGCCGCCGTGCGGACGGCCTGCACCCCGCACCAGTCGAACTCGACCGACGAGCCGATACGGTACACGCCCGAGCCGAGCACGGCCACCGATTTTTCGGTTTCCGGGGCCAGGTCGTGCTCCGTGCCGTGGTAGGTGAGGTAGAGGTAGTTGGTGCGGGCCGGAAACTCGGCCGCCAGCGTGTCAATCTGCTTCACCACTGGCCGGATGCCCCGCGCCAGCCGGTGGGCGCGCACCAGCGGCTCTTTCGCCTTCACGTCGTCCTCGCCCAGCAGCAGCGCCGCGAGCTGCTGGTCCGAAAAGCCCGCTTTCTTGGTTTCCCGCAACAGCCCGTCCGGCAGCCCGGCCAGCCCCGCGTCGCGCCCGGCGGCCACCCGCTGGCCCAGCTCGAAAATGACGGCCAGCCGCTGCAAAAACCAGAAGTCGATGCGGGTCAACTCGTGAATTTTTTGCAGGGAGTAGCCTGCTTCCAGTGCCTGACTCAAGGCGAAAATCCGCTCTTCGTTCGGCTCGCTCAGCAGGGTGTCGAGGTCGGTGGTTTCGGCCAGCTCGGGGCGGTTGGCCACGAAGCCGCGCCGGCCGGTGTCGAGCATCCGCAAGCCTTTTTGCAGGGCTTCCTCGAACGAGCGGCCGATGGCCATGACCTCGCCCACGCTCTTCATCGCGCTGCCAATCTGCCGGTTAACGCCCGCGAACTTGCCCAAATCCCAGCGCGGCAGCTTCACGACCACGTAATCGAGCGCCGGCTCGAAAAAGGCCGACGTGGTTTGCGTAACGCTGTTTTTCAGCTCGGCCAGCGAGTAGCCCAGGCTCAGCTTGGCCGCCACGAAAGCCAGCGGGTAGCCCGTCGCCTTCGAGGCCAGCGCCGACGAGCGCGAGAGCCGCGCGTTCACCTCAATCACGCGGTAATCCTCGGAGTGCGGGTCGAGCGCGTACTGAATGTTGCACTCGCCGACGATGCCCAGGTGCCGGATGGTCTGGATGCCGAGCGTGCGCAATTTGTGGTATTCGCGGTTGCTGAGCGTCTGCGACGGGGCCACCACGATGCTCTCGCCGGTGTGGATGCCGATGGGGTCGAAGTTCTCCATGTTGCAGACCGTGATGCAGTTGTCGAACGCATCGCGCACCACTTCGTACTCCACTTCCTTCCAGCCCTTGAGCGATTCCTCGACCAGAATCTGGTCGGAAGTCGTGAACGCTTTTTCGGCCAGCGCCCGCAATTCGGTCTCGTTATTGGCGAAGCCGCTGCCCAGCCCGCCCAGCGCGAACGCCGCCCGCACGATAATCGGAAACCCAATCGTGGTGCCCGCCGTCAGCGCGTCGGCCAGCGTCGTGCAAGCCACGCTGCGCGCCGACAACACCCCAATCTGCGCCAGCTTTTCCTTGAAAATATCCCGGTCCTCGGTGTCGATAATACTTTGCACGGGCGTACCCAGCACCCGAACGCTATATTTTTCAAACACCCCGGCCCGGTATAAAGCCACCGCGCAATTCAGCGCCGTCTGCCCCCCGAACGCCACCAGAATCCCGTCAGGCCGCTCTTTTTTAATGACCTCCTCCACGAAATACGGCGTCACGGGTAGGAAATACACGTCGTCGGCCAGGTGGTCCGACGTCTGCACGGTGGCGATATTGGGGTTAATGAGGATGGTGCGAATCCCCTCCTCTTTCAGCGCCTTGAGCGCCTGCGAGCCGGAATAATCGAACTCCCCGGCTTCGCCGATTTTCAGCGCGCCGGAGCCGAGTAGGAGGACTTTAGTTGGTTTTTGCATTGGTACGGTTGAAGCGCAAGCGCCAAAGTCTGTTTGTTTAGATTGAATGGGAGCAATTAATTGTGCTTCCAATCCAAAATTCTATAAGAGGTTACAACTGAATCGGCACCTAACGTTAGGTTAAGATTCTTGCCGTATGTGGGGTCTATATCTGACTCAAACTTGGTAATAATCTCGTAGCGCACCGTATCGTCATCATTATCAAATTTTCCTGGCGCACCCAGTGAATCAACCAGTTGCCGGTAAGTAAGGCCCTTTAGTTTGTGGTTCTCAACCAAGTCGTTGAGCATCTTTTCCCGATGAGGATATTCGCCACCGTTACTATCATCAAATTCTGCCCATTGAACTTTGTTAAACTTTGATTCTTGTTTGTGCTGGCCACAGGTAACTATCAATATTGAGCTGGCAATAACGAGCAATGCTTTGAATAATCTTAACGGATTGGGCGCGGCCATTTTGATTATGAAGTTGTTTTTTGCATCGCGAGTAACTCAAGCCCCCTTGCCGGTGGGGATTGAGGGCCAGAGAATTAGTTAGTAATTATGAAATGTTAGGTCATGGTCGAAAAAGGGTTTTCTTCGCTTAGATGCTGCTCGACAAATTCAATAGCTTGCTTGGACGTTTCGAAGAAGCATCTTTTCTCATTATCGTAATCTGAGACAATATATCTCGTTTCGTAAAAATACAAGCACACAAAATAGTCAGCTTTGCCGCGTTCATAAGCGTCATACCGTTCTAATGTAAGACGTCCTAGGCTGATGCCTGGTATCAATTGGCGAAGTTTTCTTGAAGCCCGGCAAGTATCCAGAAGTTTGATGGTATCATCAGGATAGAAGTGCGGTGGAAATTCCGCCAGACGCTTTCGTACCTGCTGCCACTTTTGGTTATTTTCTACCATACTCCGAATAAGTCTAATTTTTGCGTTCCGCCACCACCCGCAAAAAATCATCAAACAGAAACTCCGTATCCTGCGGGCCGCCGGCTGCTTCGGGGTGAAACTGGGTCGAGAAAAACGGTTTGGTGCGGTGGCGGATGCCTTCACAAGTGCCGTCGTTGAGGTTCGTGAAGAACACTTCCCACTCGGCGGGCAGCGTGGCGGTGTCCACCGCGAAACCGTGGTTTTGGCTCGTGATGTAGCAGCGCTCGGTGCCGGCGCGGCGCACGGGCTGGTTGTGGCTGCGGTGGCCGTATTTGAGCTTGAACGTGTCGCCGCCCGCCGCGAGGCCCATGAGCTGCGAGCCGAGGCAGATGCCGAAAATCGGCCGGTCTTGTTGTAGCGCCGTTCGCAAGTGGCCGATGGTAGCCGCGCACAGCTTGGGGTCGCCGGGGCCGTTGCTCAAAAACAGGCCGTCGTAGTCGAGCGTCGTGAAATCGTAGTCCCAGGGTACGCGAATGACTTCCACGTCGCGCTCCAGGAAGCAGCGGATAATATTGGTTTTGGTGCCGCAATCCACCAGCACTATTTTGTGCTGCCCGTGGCCGTAGCGTTGTACGCCGGGCTGGCTCACTTGCGCCACGAGGTTGTCGAGGTTGGGGTCGTGGAAGGGCACGTCGTCGTCGCCGGCCACGATTTTGCCCAGCAGCGCGCCCTGCTCGCGTAGGCGCTTGGTTAGCAGGCGCGTATCCACGCCCGCGATGCCGGGAATGTTGTGCTCCTTGAGCCAGTCGCCCAGGCTCTTGGTGGCGTTCCAGTGGCTGTGCTCTTCGGAATAATAATTGACCACCAGCCCGGCGATGTGAATTTTATCGGACTCGAAAATGCGCGATACCGACTTGTATAATTCTTCGCCCGGCACGCCGTAGTTGCCCACCAGCGGGTAGGTGAGCACCAGAATCTGGCCGGCGAAGGACGGGTCGGTCAGATTTTCCGGATAGCCGGTCATGGCCGTGCTAAACACGACTTCGCCCGCGGCGGAGGTAAACGCGCCGAACGACTCGCCTTGGATTTCGAGGCCGTCGGCGAGAATTAGTTTTACTTGGTTCATAATAGGAAATGTATTTTCACCGCAGAGGGCGCAGAGGGTTCGCAGAAGGGGCGCAGAAGTCTTCTGCGAAACCTCAGCGCACCCTCTGCGCCCTCTGCGGTGAAAAATTATCAACTGGTACCAGGGCAAATAACGCCGATAAAAACCGGTCAATCTCCGCTCGCGTGATACTCAGCGGTGGCAACAGCCGCATCACCGTCGGGTCGGCTGCGTTGCCCACAAAGATGCGATGTTCCGACAGCAGCCGGTCGCGTAGCTCCTTGACGGGGAAGTCGTACTTGATACCCAACATCAACCCGCGCCCCCGGATTTCGACGGCTCCGGCGTGGACATCCAGCTCGGCGCGCAGGTAGTCGCCCATCGCGGCGGCGTGAGCTAATAGATTCTCATTTTCAAGCACTTCGAGCACGGCCAGGCCGGCCGCGCAAGCCAGGTGGTTGCCGCCAAACGTGGTGCCGAGCAGTCCGTAAGAGGCGCGCAGCTGGGGCGAAATCAGCACCCCGCCGACGGGAAAACCGTTGCCCATGCCTTTGGCGACCGTGATAATATCGGGCCGGATGCCGGCGTGCTGATGGGCAAAGAACCGGCCCGTGCGCCCGTAGCCGCACTGCACCTCGTCGGCGACGAGCAGCACCCGGTGCGCCCCGCAGAGCAGCGACAAGCCCCGCAAAAAATCATCCGACGGCCGCACGATGCCCGCCACGCCTTGAATCGGCTCGATGATGATGGCGCACACGTCGTCGCCGCGCAAGATGTCGGCGACGGCGCGCAGGTCGTAGTCCGCGAACGTGATGGCATGGCCCGCGTTGAAGGGCGCGACGATTCGGGGGTTGTCGGTGGCCGCCACCGCGCCCGACGTGCGCCCGTGAAACGCGCCGCGAAAGGCCACCACGCGGTTGCGGCCGGTGTGAAACGAGGCCAGCTTCAGCGCGTTCTCGTTGGCTTCGGCCCCGGAGCTGCACAGAAACAGCGCGTAGTCCTCATAGCCCGACGCGCGGCCCAACGCCTCGGCTAATTGTCGCTGAATCGGGATTTGTACTGAATTGGAGTAGAAGCCGATGTGTTGCAGCTGTTCCGTCAGCCGCCGCACGTAATGCGGGTGCGAGTGACCGATGGAAATCACGGCGTGCCCGCCGTAAAAATCCAGGTACTCGTGGCCTTGCGCGTCCCAGAGCGTCGCGCCGAGCGCGCGCACGGGCGTTACGTCCACGAGCGGGTACACGTCGAAGAGGTTCATGACTAGTGAAAAGATGCTTTGAGGTGAAGACCAGCCGTTTCGGGCAGGCCGAACAGTAGGTTCATGTTTTGCACGGCCTGCCCCGACGCGCCTTTGAGCAGGTTGTCCAGGGCGGCCGTAACCAGCAGTTGGTCGCCGTGCCGGGTCAGGTGCAGCACGCATTTATTGGTATTGACGACCTGCTTGAGGTGGATTTCCCGGTCCGAAACCAGCGTAAACGGCGCGGCCTGGTAGTAGTCGACGTACAAATTTTGTGCGGCTGGTATTAAAAGTTCGGTCGTGGTATAAACCGAGGCGAAGATGCCGCGGGTGAAATTGCCCCGGTACGGGATGAAATGGATGGGTTGGTCGAAGCCGGGCTGCAAGCGGGTCAGCGTTTCGCCGATTTCGGCTAAGTGTTGATGGGTGAAAGGTTTGTACACCGACACGTTGCCCGTGCGCCAGGTGAAGCCGGTGGTGTCGCTCAAGGCCCGCCCCGCGCCCGTGCCGCCGGTGATGGCCGATACATGGACGGCCTCCGTCAGCAGCCCGGCCGCCGCCAGCGGTAGCAGCGCCAGCTGAATGGCCGTGGCGAAGCAACCCGGATTGGCCACGCTGTCAGCGTTTTGGATGGCAGCCCGGTTTGCCTCGGGCAGGCCATAGACGAAACGCCGGCCGGTCGCGTCAGGGTCGGCGTTTTGGTTGGCAACTGGGCTGGTATCCCGGTCGGCAGCCAGGCGGAAGTCGTGGCTCAGGTCGATGACTTTGGTGCGGGCGGGCAGGTTGGCCGTCGCCAGCCAGGCGTGGGCCAAACCGTGGCCGAGGCACAAAAACACCACGTCCTCGTCGCCGGCCAGCGCGCTCGCGAAGCACAAATCCGTGTCGCCGAGCAAGTCCTCATGTACCGTATGGACTGCCTGCCCGGCCTGCGTCGAGCTGACCACGCTGCTTACCGTCACATGCGGATGCCGGAGCAGCAGCCGCAACAGCTCGCCGGCCGTGTAGCCCGCGCCGCCCACGATACCGATGTTGAGTTTATGGGTCATTGTTCTCTCATTTTGCCTCACTCCCCGGCCCCCTCTCCTTCAGAGAGGGGGAGCCGGACGACAGGGGACATCCGTTTACATTCGACTCCCCCTCTCTGAAGGAGAGGGGGCCGGCCCCAAAGGGGTCTCGTGAGGCACCGGCCCCAGCGAGCCGTGAATCTTCAGTTGATTGCCGAAAATCTTAATAAAGCCTTTCGCGTCGCGCGCGTCCCAGGCATCGTTGGTTTCGCCGTAGGTCGCGGCTTTCGACCGCATCATGTCGTAAGGCGACTCAATGCCCAGCAGCTCAAACCGATAGGGACGCAACTCGACGAACACCGTGCCCGACACCCGCGCCTGCGACGAGCTGAGAAACGCCTCGAAGTCGCGCATCACCGGGTCGAGGTACTGCGCCTCGTGCAGCAGCGTGCCGTACCAGGTCGCGATTTGCTCTTTGTTGAGCAGCTGCCAGCGCGAGAGCGTGTGCTTTTCCAGCAAGTGATGGGCCTTGATGAGCAGCAGCGCCGCCGGGGCCTCGAAGCCGACGCGGCCCTTGATGCCCAGAATCGTGTCGCCCACGTGCGTGTCGCGGCCGATGGCGTAGGCGCCGGCCCGCTCGTTGAGGCGCTGAATAAGCGTTACCGGGGACAGCGGCTCGCCGTCGAGCGCCACCGGCTCGCCCTGCTCGAAGGTAACGGCGAGCTGGCTCGGCTCGTGCCGCGTGAGCGGTGTGGGGTAGGCGCTTTCTGGCAGCGGCTGCCGCGAGGTCAGCGTTTCGACCCCGCCCACGCTCGTGCCCCAGATGCCCCGGTTGATGGAATATTTCGCCTTTTCCCAGCTCATTGGGAAGCCCGCGTTTTGCAGGTAGTCAATCTCGGCCGGGCGCGAAAGCTTCAGGTCACGGATGGGGGTCAGGATTTCCGTGTGAGGCGCGATGACGGCGAAGGCCACGTCGAAGCGCACCTGGTCGTTGCCGGCCCCGGTGCTGCCGTGGGCGATGTAGTCGGCCCCGTGAGTGCGCGCGTACTCGGCGATGGCCAGCGCCTGAAACATGCGCTCGGCGCTCACACTCAGCGGGTACGTGTCATTTTTGAGCACGTTGCCGAAGAGCAAAAACCGCAAGCAGTCGCGGTAAAAGCGCTCGGTCACGTCAAGCACCTCGTGCCGGACCGACCCCAGCTCGTAGGCCCGCCGCTCAATCGCGGCCAGCTCGTCGGCCGCGAAACCGCCCGAATCGACCAGCACGGTGTGCACTTCCAGGTCCAGCTCGCGCGACAGATAAACGGCGCAAAACGAGGTGTCGAGGCCCCCGCTGTAGGCGAGGATGACTTTTTTCTTCATGGTCCGGTAAGGGCGAAAACGGCTTCTTTGGCGGGCTGCCGGGCTGGCTCGTGGGCTGGCTCTTGGGCGGGGTCGGCGGCGGCCGGTGCGGGTTCGGGCGCGTCGAACAGCATGCCCGTGCAGAGGCACATGCGGCGGTCGTTGTCTTGCAAAATCTGGTAGTTTTTGCAGCTGCGGCAGCCTTTCCAGAAATCCTCGCTCGTGGTCAGCTCCGAAAACGTGACCGGCTTGTAGCCCAGCTCGGAGTTGATTTTCATCACCGCCAAGCTGGTCGTGATGCCGAAAATCTTGGCCTGCGGGTATTTCGCCCGCGACAAGTTGAAGGCGGCCTGCTTGATGGCCCGGCCCACGCCGTGCTGCCGCAAGGCGGCGTTCACGACGAGGCCCGAATTGACGACAAACGTCTTGTCGTCAAAGGTTTCGATGTAGCAAAAGCCAGCCAGCTCGTGCTCAACGAAAGCGATAACGGCATCGCCGCCGGCCATTTTCTGGGCCACGTAGTGCGGCTCGCGCTTGGCGATGCCGGTGCCGCGGGTTTTGGCCGACTCCACGTACCATTCGCACAGTTGGGCCGCGAACTGGGCGTCGGCGGCCGTAGCAACTCGAACTAACATAACAAAACAGTGCCGTAAGCGGGCAAGGCGGCCTTCCAGCGAAGCAGCCGACGGTGAAAAACCCGAAATGAAAAGGGAAAGAAGTAACGCGGCGGCAGGTGGCCCAACGCGGCCCTGCTGGCGATTGGCCCCGGTCGGTCAGCCGGCTAGGGTCGTCGCGGCAGGTTGCCACCGGGCCGTCCAGGTCGGCCAAGTCGGCACAGAACCCCGGCAAAGGGAGTGGCGACAAATGCGGCGAACGGATACGGGGCAGTCATGGCGCGCGGAATACGACCAGAATAAGGACAACGTTCAGGGCGCGAGCGAAGAAGCGCGGCCTGAACTATGGGCAAAGATAGCCGCCCGTACTTTTGTTCGCAATCGGTGGGGCTAAATAATAATATTGGCTCACCATCGGCTTCCCTATGACCACTGCGCAAGCGGCCCGGCCGTCGCTGACGGTTTACAAAATTGGCGGCGGCATTCTGGACCACGCCGCCGAGCTGCCGCGATTTCTGGATTTGTTGGCGCGGCAGCCGGGCCTGAAGCTGCTGGTGCACGGCGGCGGCAAAGGCGCGAGCGCCCTGCTGCGGGAGCGCGGCCACGAGCCGCAAATGCTGCACGGCCGCCGAATTACCGACGCGGCCACGCTCGAAGTCGTGACGATGTTCTACGCCGGCAAAACCAACAAGCAGCTCGTGGCGGCCCTGCAAGCGCGGGGCCTGAACGCGATGGGCCTGAGCGGGGCCGATGCCGACGTGCTGCGCGGCACCCGCCGCCCGCCCGCGCCGGTGGACTACGGTTTCGTGGGCGACCTGACGGCGGCCGGCGTAGGCGCGGCGCGCCTGCACGGGTTCCTAGAGGCGGGCCTGCTGCCGGTGCTTTGCCCGCTCATTCACGACGGGCACGGGCAATTATTGAATACCAACGCCGACACCATCGCCGCCGCCGTGGCCATCGCCCTGGCTGCGTTTTACGCGGTAACGCTGCATTATTGCTTCGAGAAAAACGGCGTACTGCGCGACGTAAACGACGAGCAGTCGGTTATCGCCACCATTAATCCTTTCATTTACGCCGAGTTACGACGGCAGGAAATAATCAACGCCGGCATGTTGCCTAAGCTCGATAACGCGTTCGCGGCGCTGGCGCAAGGCGTGGAGCGGGTAATTATCGGCCACGCGCTGAATGTCGGAACGGAAATTCACACTGAGTTATGTCCGAGCTAATTACGCAGCTGAGCGATGACGCGATAACGCTGTTAAAAGCGTTGATTCAAACGCCTTCGTTTTCGCGCGAGGAAGCCGGTACGGCCGCGCTCATCGAGCAATTTTTATCGCATCATCATATTCCGGCGCAACGACGCGGTAACAACGTGTGGGCAATTAGCAAAAATTATGACCCACGCAACCCCACTATCTTACTTAATTCACACCACGACACCGTGCGGCCAGGCGCGGGCTGGACGGTCGAGCCATTTGGCGCGGCGGTCGTCGGCGATAAGTTATTCGGCCTGGGCAGCAACGATGCGGGCGCGGCGGCGGTGAGCTTGCTGGCCACGTTTTGTTATTTTTACGACCAGAAGACTACATTTAATTTAATTTGCGCCATTACGGCGGAGGAGGAAATTTCCGGCGCGGGCGGCATCGTCAGCATCCTGCCCGAATTAGGTAAAATTGACGTGGGTATCGTGGGCGAGCCGACCGGGATGCGGGTGGCGGTGGCTGAGAAGGGGTTGATGGTGCTCGATGTCGTGGCGCGGGGCCGCACCGGCCACGCCGCCCGCGACGAAGGCGACAATGCGCTTTACCGCGCGCTGGATGCCATTGCCTGGCTGCGCACGTATCAGTTTCCCCAAGTATCCCCGCTGCTGGGGCCGGTAAAAATGACGGTTACCCAAATTACGGCCGGCACCCAGCACAACGTGGTGCCCGACGAGTGCCGGTTCGTGGTCGATATTCGAACCAATGAATTTTACTCGAACGAGGAAATTCTGGCTACCGTGCGGGCGCACGTGCCCGCCGATATCACGCCTCGCTCCACGCATTTGCAGTCGTCGGGCATCAGCCTGACGCATTCGCTGGTGCAAAAAGTGGTGGCGCTGGGCAAAACCACCTACGGTTCGCCCACGCTGTCCGACCAGGCGCTGTTGCGCTCCGACACGCTCAAGATGGGGCCGGGCGAGAGCGCCCGCTCGCACACGCCGGATGAGTATATTTTATTGAGCGAAATTCGCGGCGGCATTCAGGATTATATCGCCCTGCTGACAGATTTCGCATTATAGAGAAAGCTTTATGAAAATTTGGGACAAGGGCTTCTCGGTGAATGAGAAAATCGAGCAGTTCACCGTCGGAGCCGACCGCGAGCTGGACTTGTACCTGGCTCCGTTTGATATCCTGGCTTCGGCGGCTCACGCGAAGATGCTGGCCCAGTGCGGATTAATTTCCGAGGCGGAAGAAGCTCAATTACTGGTTGGTTTGGCTGAATTAAGCGCGCAAGTTGAAAGCGGTACGTTTCGCATTGAAGCCGAATTTGAAGACGTGCATTCTAAAATCGAATATTATTTAACTGAAAAATACGGCGACGCGGGCAAGAAAATTCATACGGCGCGCTCGCGCAACGACCAGGTTCTGACTGCAATTCAATTATTCATTAAAGATTATTGTGAGAAAATTGGGGAGAAAATACTGACGCTGGCTGACATTCTGTTGCAACAGGGCGATAAATATAAACACGAGTTACTACCCGGCTACACGCACTTTCAGGCGGCCATGCCGAGCAGCTTTGGGCTGTGGTTCGGGGCTTATGCCGAGCATTTAATGCTGGATTTGAGCTTGCTCGAAGCGGCGCACACCGTAGCCGACCGTAACCCACTCGGCTCGGGCGCGGGCTTCGGCAGCAGCTTCGCTATCGACCGCGCGCAAACGACCCGTGAGCTGGGCTTTAGCAAGCTGGCCGTCAGTTCGGTAGGCGCACAGATGCTCCGCGGCAAAACCGAGCTGACGCTGGCTTTCGCGCTGGCCGGGCTGGGCAGTACGCTGGGTAAATTCGCTTACGATTTGGTGCTTTATAATTCCCAGGATTTAGGCTTCGTGGAGTTGCCGAAGGAATTTACGACCGGCTCCAGCATCATGCCGCATAAGAAAAACCCCGACGTGTTTGAGCTGGTGCGGTCGCACTGCAACCGCCTGCGCGCGCTGCCCAACGAGATAATGCTGCTGACGGGAAATTTGCCTAGCGGCTACCACCGCGATTTTCAGCTGCTCAAGGATATTTTGTTTCGGCCCATGATGCAGTTCGCTGATATGCTCGACTTGCTGCTGTTTGCCGTGCCGGCCTTGCGCGTGGTGCCGGGCGTTATCAATCAACCCAAATACGACGCGATTTTTTCGGTCGAAAACATTAATCAGCTCATTCAGCTGGGCGTACCGTTTCGGGAAGCGTACCGGCGGGTGGGGCAGGCCGTGGACGCGGACAACTACGTGCCGCACAAAAACTTCACGACCACGCATTTGGGTAGCGTACATAACCCGGGGCTGACCGAGCTGCGCGTGCGGCTGGCGGCGCTACGCGCGCGGCAGCCGTGGGCGGATATGGGGTAGTTGGGGAGGGTAGTGGGGCGCGCACCGTGTCCGCAAACGTGTGGGGAAGCGTAGTTTCGCCGTCGCGTCTTCACAGCCGCGCCCGCTCACCATGAACATTACCAAGCTACTCGTCGCCAACCGGGGCGAAATCGCCATCCGGGTGCTGCGCGCCGCCACTGAGCTGGGCCTGCCCACGGTGGCACTCTACACCTACGAGGACCGCAACTCGCTGCACCGCTACAAGGCCGATGAGGCGTACCAGATTGGGCGCGACGACGAACCGCTGCGACCCTACCTCGATATTGAAGCCATCCTGCTGATTGCCAAGGATAACGGGGCCAACGCCATCCACCCCGGCTACGGTTTCTTAAGCGAAAATGCCGAGCTGGCCCGCCGCTGCCGCGAGGAAGGCATCATCTTCGTCGGCCCCCGCCCCGAGGTGATGGAAGCGCTCGGCGACAAGGTGGCGGCCAAAGCGGTGGCGTTGGGCTGCGGGGTGCCGCTGATTGAAAGCTCCCTGAGTGAGTTGGTTGACCTCGAGACGGCCCGGCGCGAGGCGGCTCGCATCGGCTACCCGCTCATGCTCAAGGCAGCCAGCGGCGGCGGGGGGCGCGGCATGCGCGTATTACGCGACGACGAGCAGCTGGAGCGCGGCTTTTTCGAGGCCCGCAACGAGGCGCTCAACGCGTTTGGCGACGACACGGTGTTTTTGGAGAAGTTCGTGGAACGGCCCAAACACATTGAGATTCAGCTCGTCGGCGACCAGCACGGCGGGCTGCGCCACCTCTACGAGCGCGACTGCTCGGTGCAGCGGCGCTTCCAGAAAGTGGTGGAGGTCGCGCCCGCCGTGGGCTTGTCGGACGAACTACGCGAGCGACTTTACGACTACGCCCTGCGCATCGGCCGAGCCGTGGGCTACGACAACGTGGGCACGGTCGAGTTTCTAGTGAATCCCGAGTTGGACCGAATTTACTTTATCGAGGTCAATCCGCGCATTCAGGTCGAGCACACGGTGACGGAGATGATAACCGGCGTGGACCTGATTAAGACCCAGCTTTTTATCGCCAGCGGTTACGCGCTCGACTCCGAGGAAATCGGGTTGGGGCCGGCCGTGGTGGTGCCGCGCGTGGGCGTGGCCGTGCAGTGCCGCATCACGACCGAAGACGCGGCCAACGACTTCAAGCCCGATTACGGCACCGTGGTGGCGTACCGCTCGGCGGGTGGCTTCGGCATTCGGCTCGACCAGGGTTCGGTGTATCAGGGCGCGATTATTTCGCCATTTTTCGATTCGCTGCTGGTCAAAGTGTCGGCTCACGCGCCCACGCTGGCCGGCGCGGCCCAGAAAATGCTGCGCGCGCTCGACGAGTTTCGGGTGCGCGGGGTGAAAACGAACATGCAGTTTTTGCAGAACATCGTGCGCCACCCCGATTTTCAGGCGGGCCTGGCCACGGTCGATTTTATCAAGGATAACCCGGCGCTGCTGCGCTTCAAAACCCGGCTCGACCGCGGCACCCGGCTGCTGCACTTCATCGGCGAGACCATCGTGAACGGCAACCCCGACGTGGCCGGCCGCTACGACGCGCGCCGGCAGCCGCGCCGCCCGCCGCTGCCCGCCGCCGACCTGAGCGCGCTGGCGGGGCCGCCCGCGCCCGGCACCCGGCAGCGCTTGCAGGCGCTTGGTCCCGAAGGCTTTAGCCAGTGGCTGCGGCAGGAAAAGCAGATTCACTACACCGATACGACCCTGCGCGACGGCCACCAGAGCCTGCTCGCCACCCGGCTGCGGACGCTGGATATGCTGCGCGTAGCCGGCCGCTTCGCCCACCAACACCCCCAGACGTTTTCGCTGGAAGTGTGGGGCGGCGCGACCTTCGACGTGGCCCTGCGCTTTTTGCGCGAAGACCCCTGGCAGCGCCTGGCTCGCCTGCGCGAGGCCGTGCCCAACATCCTGCTCCAGATGCTCATTCGCGGGGCCAACGGCGTGGGCTACAAGGCGTACCCGGACAACCTGACCGAGCGCTTCGTGGCCGAAGCCGGCGCGCGGGGCGTGGACGTGTTCCGCGTCTTCGACTCGCTCAATTCGATGCAGGGCATGGAAGCCTGCCTAGGCTTCGTGCGGAAGCAGACCAGCGGCCTCGCCGAAGGCTGCCTCTGCTACACGGGCGACATTCTCGACGTGAAGCGGCCCAAATACAACCTGAATTATTACCTGACATTAGCCCGGCAGCTCGAAGAAGCCGGCGCGCACATCCTCTGCATCAAGGACATGGCGGGTTTGCTCAAGCCCTACGCGGCCCAGGAGCTGATTCCGGCCCTGCTCGAAACCACGCGCTTGCCGATTCATTTGCACACCCACGACACGAGCAGCCTGCAAGCGGCCACTTATCTCAAGGCCGTCGAGGCGGGCGTACAGGTGATTGATGTCGCGCTCGGCGGCTTGTCGGGCTTGACCTCGCAGCCTAATTTCAACTCCATCGTGGAGATGCTGCGCGGCACGCCCCGGCACCGCGAGTTCAATCAGCACAGCCTGAACGAGTTCAGCGATTACTTCGAGGCCCTGCGCGAGCAGTATTATCCGTTCGAAAGCGGGCTGCTGGCGGGCACGGCCGAGGTGTTTCAGCACGAGATTCCGGGCGGGCAATACTCGAACCTGCGGCCCCAGGCGGCGGCGCTGGGCTTGCTCGACAAGTTCGAGCTGGTCAAGCAGCGCTTCGCGGAAGTCAATATTCTGCTGGGCGACATTCCGAAGGTTACGCCCTCGTCGAAAGTAGTCGGCGACCTGGCTTTGTTTCTGGTGGCCAATAACTTAGCGCCCCCCGACGTGGTGGCGCGCGGCGCGAGCCTGAGCTTCCCCGAGTCGGTACGCGAGCTGTTGCGCGGCGACATCGGCCAGCCGCTCGGCGGCTGGCCGGCCGACGTCCAGAAGGCCGTGCTCAAGGACGAGCTACCCTTCACCGACCGCCCCAACGCCCATCTCGCCCCAATTGATTTCGAGCGCGAATGGACGGATTTTCAGGCCACGCACCCCGACGCGCAATTCACCGACCTGCTGTCGAGCTTGCTCTACCCGCAAGTGTTCGCCGACTACTGGGCGTTTCGGCAGCAGTACGGCGACGTGGGGCCGGTGCCGACGCCAGTGTTTTTCTTCGGCTTGAAGGAAGGGGAGGAGACGATAATCGACATCGCGCGCGGTAAGTCGGTCATCATCAAGCTCCAGTCCATCGGCCCGGTCAATGCCGAGGGGCTGCGCACCATCTTTTTCACCCTGAACGGCCAGACCCGCAACCTCGAAGTACGCGACAATTCCGTTGAGGTCACGACCCAACGCCACGCCCCGGCCGACCGTCAGAACCCGCGCCACGTGCCGGCCCCGCTGCAAGGCTTGCTCAGCAAAATGCTCGTGCGGCCCGGCCAGCAGGTGCCGCGCAACGCCCCGCTCTTCGTCATCGAGGCCATGAAGATGGAAACCACCGTTACCGCCCCCCAGGACCTGAGAGTGGTCAGCGTGGTGCTGGCGGCCGGCTCGCGCGTGAGCGCCGACGATTTGGTGCTGACGGTGGAATAAAAACGACTGATTGACAGCCAATAAAATTGGTCAATGGTGCGCTTGGCCGGCTGGCTGGTTATCTTGTGCGACGAATGTGAGCGGCCGTGCCTAGGTTGCGGCTGCGTTTCACTTTTTCTCGCTTTTTATGGCTGTCCGATACTTCTTTGCGCTGTTCGCGGCGCTATTATTTCAAACGGTTTCGGCTTGGGCGCAATTTGGCCTGGGCAAGCCTAAAGATGTTGCCATCGTCAAGAGTCTGCCGTTACTCGTAATTTTGCTGGACGAGGACCCGAAAGAGTTGGAGCGCTTAGCGGGTAAGCCCACCGAGCTGGCAGATTACCGCGCGTACATCACCAGTCATAATGCCCAGCTGAAAGAGCTGGTTCCTAAAATTTGGCAGTTCTCCCCGGCTGTTGAGTTTAAGCGAGAAGCGGACCTGCCGGCGCTCCGCAAAGCAAAGGGTATCCAGCAGTCAGTTTTTCGGCAAATAGACTTTCGACTGAGCCAACAAGTCGCCTACCGCTCTGCGGGGGTTATGACATCAGGCTTTAATAGTTACACTGTCAAATCGAAGACCATGTCGGGTTTGGCGTTCGAACTGGTAGGTAACGGGGAGGAGCGCTCTGTATGGCGTATGCCCATTGTGGGGGGAGCAGCGTATGCCAGCGACCTCATTTTCAGCCTCAGAAGCGGTCAGCGATATTTTCAAGCCAGCGCTGGTGGAGATGACCGCAATTGGCCCATGAAAATAACCCAGAATGGACCGCGCTTGCAAACCAAAACGCTACTCATCGAGGAAGCTGACCTCGCGGTTAAACTTACCACCGACGACCTCAAACGGGCCTACCCATTTCCGTATCAACTGGCATCGCGGGCAATTATCGAGGCCGCCGCCGCGAGCAGCGACTCACGGTATGCCTACCTGCGCTTGCTACAAGCGAGTGATGATTTAATGGTACCAATGGTGGTGGATGTTGCTTCCAGCGAGCTGCTTGGGTTTTCAATGCATAGCAAAGTAGAGAAAAAGCGGGATGGTCAAAAGGGTACCGTCATTACGAAAGAAGACTTTCAGGACCTTGCCGCGGCGGCGCGCGGTAAATAAGCCGGTGGCTGGGTAAATTAACTCCGAGATTATCAGCTTGCTTTTTACTGATTTTGCCCTTTGCTATGCGTATCCACCTGCTGCCCTGCCTGCTTTTACTGCCCGCCCTGGCCCACGCCCAAATGCCCGGCTCGGCCGCCGAGCAGACGACCGAAAACGCCCAGAACATGACCAACGTGGGCGACAAAAACTTCGATGTCGTCTCGTTCAATAAGCGCGACGACGGCGTGCGCGGGACGCCCATGCTCTACGCCGGCTGGCGAATGGGGGAGGTGCTGCTGGTCGGCAACACCAAGCCGCTGCGCATGCCGCTCAAGTACGATGTTTATCGGCAGGAGCTGCGGGCGCGGCGGCCGGCGGGCGACTCCATCGTGGTGCCGCTGCTGCGGGTGCAGGAGTTTTCGTGGCTGCCGGCTGGGGGCGGCGCGCCCCAGCGGTTCGTGCGCTGCATGGCCTCGCCGCTCGCGCCCGAGTTGGTTGGCACCTGCGCCGAAGTGCTCGTGCCTGGCCAGCGCTGGCAGCTCCTCAAGCTCAGCCGCAAGGTGCTGACCCAGGAAGCCGACCCCAGCTCCAGCGGGCTTCAACCGCTGATGGTCAAAGCCTTCAAGCCGCTTACTACCTATTACTTGCGCTGGACAACTGGCGGCCGCATCGAGCCGGTAAAAATTAAGCGTGCGGCCCTCGAATCAGCCCTCGTCAAGCAGCCCGCCGCGCTGGCTGCCTTGCGCGCCCGCCGCCTGAGCATCGGCAACGAAGCAGAGCTGGCCGCCGTGGTCGCGGCGCTGGATGCGAGTATTACAGAGTAATAGGTAGGGTGCGGGGCTTGTCCCCGCCCGTTGTTGTTCGGCTAGTAGCCCGAGCGAACAAAGGGCGGGGGCAAGCCCCGCACCCTACTTCGCTCATTGACCCAAATTGCCGCCCAGCCGCAATGCCAGGCCCAGGCCCATGGTAGTGGCGCCCGCCGCCGGCCCGGCCAGCACGCGGCCCAGAGACGCATCGAAGCGCAGGCCGGTCCAGGGGCGGAAGTAGAGGCCGGCCGTGGCCCCGGTGGTGCGCGTGGCGCGGCCGCGGGCGTAGGCTTCGACGAAGTAGCCGGCGCGCTCGCCCAGCGGGGCCACGAGCGCGAGCGTGCCTACAAACTCGCCCCGCTCGTAGTCTTCGGCCGTGAGGCCGGCCAGGCCGAAGCCCGCGTTAGCTTCGAGGGCGGCGCGCTGGCCCAGTTGCTGGCTGAGCAGCAGGCGGCCGGCGGGTGCCCAGCCAAGCTGGCCGCGCTCGCCCTGGCCGGTGGCGGGCACGGCCGCCTCAGCCAGAATACTGGCTTGAAAGCGGCTGGCGCGGTCGGGCGTAAGCATGAGCTTAGTGCCCACCACCAGCGCCTGCCAGCGGCCGGGGCTGAGGCTGGAATTGGTGCCGGCCGGGGCCGCGTCGCCGAGGCTGAGCACCGGCTGAAACGCGTATGCTTGGCTGACGCGCAATTCCATACTGTTCCAGAAGCCGATGCGCAGCGTGCCGGTGCTGACCAGCGGATTCAGCGCGCCCGCCGAGCCGGGCCGCAGCTGCTGCGCGCCCAGCTCCAGCTGAAACTCGCCCGGCCGCAGCACCCCGGCCGTGATGGTCTGGCCGGGGCGGTCGGGCCGGATGTGCCGCACGAAGGGCGCGTCGGCGTTTTCGTTGTTTTCGTCGGGCGTGTTCTGGGCCAGGGCGGGGGCGAAGCGGCCCGCGAGCAGGGCGGCCAGCACCAGCGGAGTGGTTTTTAACACCTTACCCCGACGCGCAACCCGCGCCGATGGTTCGCCGTAGCGCGGTAAGATTCGGGCATTCTGCCGAATGACAAAACCGCCGCCGCAACCTGAAATCAGGTTACGGCGGCGGTTTTTTTTAGTGGTTAGTGATTAATGGTCAGTGATTAATTTGACTATTCATGGTAAGCAAACTAATAACCGGAAGTTAATCATTAACCACTAGCCACTAACCACTAGCCACTTACTTCGGCTGTAGCTCGGCTACGGCGCGGTCCACAATCTGGCCGGCGGCGGTGGCGCTGGGCTGGCTGGCTTTCTGGGCCTTGAGCTGCTGCAAGAGGCCCGCGATTTGGGCATCCGCGCCCTGGGACTTGTACTTGATGCCAATGCCTTTGAGCAGGTCCACGCCCTCCTGGAAGCTGGGCATGTCGTTGGTCGCCGTCATGTACGAAGCCAGGGCCGGAATGACTTCGCCGAGCTGAGCCGGCTCGGCGGCGGCCACGCGCTGGCGCAGGGCGGGCCACTCGGCGGTGCCGCCCGACGCGCTCGTGACTTGCAGCGCGGCAGCGGCCAGGGCGCGGTTTTGGGTATCACCCACGGCTTTGGCGCGGGCCAGGCCGGCGGCCGGGTTGGCGGCGGCCAGCAACGTGAGCGCGGCGGCCTGCACCCGGTACGAGGGCGAGGCACCGAGCAGGCGCGTGGCCAGGGCCTCGTCCTGCTTGGCTTTGAGCGCGCTGAGCGCGCCCAGGGCGGCGGCCTGCACGGTCGATTCCTTCTCGGTGGCGGCCAGCTGACGCAGGGCCGGTGCGAACGCTTTGGCCACGGCCGGGTCGTCGAGCTTGAGGCGGCCGATAGTGTTGGTGCGCAACGGCCCGAACTTGTCCTTCAACCCGGCTAGCAGCAGGGCGCGGGCGGCCGCGTCGGTGCCTTGCGTCAGTTGCCCGGCCGCGTACGCCTCGCGGCGGTCGAGGTAGCGCGGGGCACGCGCGGCCTGCACGGCGAACTCAGCCAGCGGCTTGTTGTCCTTCTTCTGCCAGACCAGCTTTTTGTGGGCATCCACGTTCACCAGCTCCGGCTTGGTGGGCAGCGCCATCTGAAAGGTTTGCGTGGCCTCGGTCATCGTCACGGTCTGGCTCAGCACCTGGCCCTTCACGTAGTAGTCGATGACGAACGGCAGCCGGAAAACCGGCCCGTCCTGGGTTTGCTTCACCGTCATGGACTGCACCCGGCTGGTCGGCTCCCAGGCGTAGTCGATGGTCACGGCCGGGTGCCCGGCGCGGTAGTACCACTGGTTGTAGAACCAGTTCAGGTCCTGGCCCGAGACGGCTTCCATCGCCAGGCGCATCTGCTGGGCCTCGCCGTTGCCGAGGGCGTTGTCTTGCAAGTACTTCTGCAAGCCCTTGAAAAATACCTCGTCGCCGAGGTAGTCGCGCAGCATGTCCACCACGGCCCCACCTTTCTGGTAGCTCACCAGGTCGAATACTTCTTCCTTGTCGGCATAATTAAAGCGCACGAGCGGCTTGGTCGCGTCGCGGGGCGAGGCCAGGTAGCGACGCACGTTGTTCCACTTGTGGTCGTCGGCTCCGACCTCGCCCAGCTTGTGCTCGGCGTACAGCCCTTCCGAAAAGTCGGCCATCGACTCGTTCACCGTGATGTTCGACCACGACTCGGCCGTTACGTAGTCGCCGAACCACTGGTGAAACAGCTCGTGGGCGATAACCGACTGCTGGCCGTACTCGCGGTCCACCAGCTCCTTGTCGGTCATTTGCACGAACTCGCCGTGCAGCGTGGCCGTCGTGTTTTCCATCGCCCCGCTCACGTAGTCGCGCACCACCACCTGCGAATATTTATTCCACGGATATTCCACCCCGAGCCGGTTCGAGAAAAACTCCAGCATGTCGGGCGTGTCGCCGAAAATCTGCTTGGCAAAGGGCGCGTACTTGGGTTCGAGGTAATAGCTGACCTCTTTGCCGCGCCAAGTGTCCTTGAAAACCTTAAAGTCGCCCACGGCCATCATAAACAGGTAGGGCGCGTGGGGCATTTCCATTTTCCAGGTGTCGGTGCGCAGGCCCGCCCCGGCCGGCACCTGGCTCACGAGCCGCCCGTTGGAGAGCGTCACGTACTTGGCCGGCACGGTCATGGCGATTTCCTGGGTCGTTTTCTGGTTCGGCCGGTCGATGGTCGGAAACCAGGCCGACGAGCTTTGGGTCTCGCCCTGGGTCCAGACCTGCACCGGCTTGCCCTTAACGGCCGAGTCAGGATTGACGAAATACAGGCCCTTCGCGCCCGCGATGGCCGCCGAGCCGGTCACTTTCAGCTCGTCGGGCTTGGCCACGTAGTCGATAAAAACCGTGTACTGCTCGCCGGGCTTCATCACCCGGCCCAGGTTGATGCGCAGGTTGGTGCGGTCGGCGTAGTCGAACTTGAGCGGCAGCTGCGCCCCGGCGCTCACCAGGGCCACGCTCTTAATGTCCATGCCTTGGGCATCGAGGCGGAGCGTGTCGGTGGGGTAGGCGTGGGGCTTGAGCGTGACGTATTCCTGCCCGTACAAATACCGCTTGGCGTAGTCGAAGCGCACGGCCAGACGCGTGTGCACCAAGTCATTGGTTTTAGTGGCCGAGGCCCGGTAGGGCTGTTCGGGGGTGGCGGCCTCGGGCGTTTTGGGTGCGCCGGGCGGCGTGTCGGGGCGGGCGGGCGCGGGGGCCGGCGCGGGTTTGGGCGGGGCCGTCGGCGCTTGTTGAGCGGCGGCGCTGCTCACGGTCAGCCCTAGTAACAGCAGGGAGAAATAACGCATTCTTTGAGAAAAGCAGAAAGGCCCCACCGGTGGGGCGCGGCAAAGATGCGCGCTAGCCCGCTAACGTTGCCCAGCTAAGCCGCTTAAAATGCAACGAGCCAGCCGCTGAGGTAGCGGCCGGCCCGGCAAAAAGAAAAATAACCCGCGCTTATTTGACCACGACGTTAGCCCGAATCTCACCCGTCTGGTTTTTGGGAGTGTGAATGTTGGCGTAGATGCGGCCCGCCATCAGCGAGTCGGCCTGCGCCGGGGTGAGCGGCGTAGAGCCGGTAATGGTGCCGCTGGTGGCGGCGGGTACGTTGTTGAACGGAATGGTTACCGGCCCTTTGTGCTTGGCATCGCCGAAGTGAAAGTGCGCGTAAAGGGGTGCCTCCGTCAGACCCGTGAAGCTGAGCGTGTAAGTCAGCAGCTTGGTATTGGTATCGAAGGTGCCGCTGGCGCTACCGCTGGCCGAGGAAGGCGTACTGACGGCGGGTATTTCATTGGCCGAGCTAAAGCTGCCCGACAGCTGCATAGTAGTCGAAGCCGGCGGCGTAGCAGGTTCGTCTTTTTTGCAGGAGGTAGCCAGGGCAAGGGTAGCCAGGGAAATCAAGAAAAGGTTTTTCATTATTAAAAGATGAGGTAAAGTGGAGTAAGACCGAAAGCGAACAAACAAATGTAGCAAACTGATTACAAAGAAAAATAAGCTAAACTATAAAGTTTTGTCAGCCAATTTTTTAGCTGGCAAAATTATGCCTCACTCAGTAAGCTGACCCCAGCTTATCAACCCTGGCAGCTACTCCAGGTTTAGCGATAGTCCGGGGACTTATCGTCTTTGCCAAAGCTGACAGTCAGTAGCCCACCCCGGTCATTGTGGCAGAAAAACCCGGCTGGTACGCGCCTTGTACCGGCCGCGCCAGCCGCCGGGCCGGCGCAACTCATCCTCGCTTGCGCGCCCGGCCACCTGACAAGCCATTCCTTTTCTTCTTTACTTTTCAGCACTCTCCCCCCATCATGGGCAAAATCATTGGTATTGACCTGGGCACCACCAACTCGTGCGTCGCCGTCATGGAAGGCAACGAGCCGGTCGTGATTCCCAACTCGGAAGGCCGTCGCACGACGCCGAGCATCGTCGCGTTTCTGGACGGCGGCAAGGGCGAGCGCAAGGTCGGCGACCCGGCCAAGCGCCAGGCCGTGACGAACCCCAAAAACACCATCGCCAGCATCAAGCGCTTCATGGGCCGCAACTTTTCCGAGGTTTCGACCGAGGGCAAGTACGTGGCCTACGACCTTACGCCGGGTGCCAACAACACGGTGGCCGTCAAGATTGGCGACCGTACCTACACGCCGCAGGAAATCTCGGCCATGGTGCTTCAGAAAATGAAGCAGACGGCCGAAGACTACCTCGGCACGACCGTCACGGAAGCCGTCATCACGGTGCCCGCCTACTTCAACGATGCCCAGCGCCAGGCTACCAAAGAAGCCGGCGCCATCGCCGGCCTCGACGTGAAACGCATCATCAACGAGCCGACGGCGGCCGCCCTGGCTTACGGGCTGGACAAGCAGCACAAGGACCAGAAAATCGCGGTTTATGACCTCGGCGGCGGCACGTTCGACATTTCCATCCTGGAGCTGGGCGACGGCGTGTTTGAGGTGCTGAGCACCAACGGCGACACCCACCTTGGCGGCGACGACTTCGACCAGGTAATTATCAACTTTCTGGCCGAGCAGTTCAAGACCGACAACGAGGGCCTCGACCTGCGCAACGACGCGATGGCCTTGCAGCGCCTGAAGGAAGCCGCCGAAAAAGCCAAAGTCGAGCTGTCGAGCTCAACCGAAACCGAAATCAACCTGCCATACATCACGGCGACCGCCAGCGGCCCCAAGCACTTGGTCGTCAAGCTGAGCCGGGCCAAGTTTGAGCAGCTCGCCGACGACCTCGTGCGCCGCTCAATGAAGCCCGTGCAGGAAGCCCTCGACGCGGCCGGCCTCAAGGTGGCCGACATCAACGAGGTGATTCTGGTGGGCGGCTCGACCCGCATCCCGCGCATTCAGGAGGAAGTCGAGAAGTTTTTCGGCAAGAAGCCCAGCAAAGGCGTGAACCCCGACGAGGTGGTGGCCATCGGCGCGGCCATCCAGGGCGGCGTACTCACGGGCGAGGTGAAGGACGTGCTGCTGCTCGACGTGACCCCGCTCTCGCTGGGCATCGAGACGATGGGCGGCCGCTTTACGCCGCTCATCGAAGCCAACACGACCATCCCGACCAAGAAGTCGGAGGTGTTCTCGACGGCTTCGGACTCGCAGCCGAGCGTGGAAATCCACGTGCTGCAGGGCGAGCGCAAGCTGGCCAACCAGAACCGCACCATCGGCAAGTTTCACCTCGACTCGATTCCGCCCGCCCCGCGCGGCGTGCCGCAGATTGAGGTCATCTTCGACATCGACGCCAACGGCATTCTCAACGTGACGGCCAAGGACAAGGGCACGGGCAAGGAGCAGAAAATCCGCATCGAAGCCAGCTCGGGCCTCACCGATGCCGACATCGAGCGGATGCGCGCCGAAGCCAAAGCCAACGAGGAGTCCGACAAGGCCGCCGTCGAGCGCATCGACAAGCTCAACCAGGCTGACTCGCTCATCTTCCAGACCGAAAAGCAGCTCAAGGAGTTTGGCGACAAGCTCAGTGGCGGCAACAAGACGGCCGTGGAAGGCGCGCTGGCCGACCTTAAAACCGCCCACCAGGGCCAGGACCTGGCCGCCGTCGAAACCGGCCTCGCGGCCCTGAACAAAGCTTGGGAAACCGCTTCGCAGGAAATGTACGCGGCCGGCAACGCTCAGGAGAGCGGGCAACCGGGTGCCGACTTTGGCGGCGCGGGTCCGGGCGGCCCTGGTGCCGGTACTGGCAGCAACGGGCAGCAGGGGCAGCCCGCCGACCAGGTGACCGATGTCGATTACGAGGAAGTGGACGGTAAATAAAACCGCAGATTCCAACGGATTGAACGGATTGAACGGATGAGCTGGCACGTTGTGCCAGCTCGATGGGAGAGGCCGGGAGCTTAGGCTTCTGGCCTCTTCTGCGTTTCTGAGGCGTGGGTTTTCTTCGGGAGCGGCGCGTACATTCGGGGCTGTTAGATTGGCTCTACGCTGCGCTCTTTTGCTTTACTTTTCCGCTTCGCCCATGCCCTTGTCTTGTTTGGTTAGAGTCAGCTTGCTGGTTGGCTTCACATTTTGCGGGGCGGTTGGCCCCGTTTGGGCGCAACGCCGGGCTGCGGCTCCGGCTGGCTCGACTGGCCCTGCCGCTGCCACGGTAGCCGCGTCGTCGGCCACGTCAGCATCGGCGCGCCGGCCGCTGGCGGCCGACGACGTGGCCGTCGAGGCCGTGCTGCGGCAGCTGACGCTGGACGAGAAAATCGCGCTCGTACACGGCAACTCGGCTTTTACCAATGCTGGCGTGCCGCGCCTGGGGCTGCCGGAGTGGGTTATGTCGGACGGGCCGCACGGGGTGCGGCCGGAGCAGGGCCGCAACTGGACCCCGCCGACGACTCCGCAGAACGATGCCGGCACTTATTTGCCGCCCGGCTCGACGCTGGGCGCGACCTGGAACCCGACCCTGGGCTACGCCTTCGGCACGGTGCTGGGCCAGGAAGCGGCGTTTCGGGGCAAGGACGTGATTCTTGGGCCAGGCATCAACATCATGCGCTCCCCGCTCAACGGCCGCAACTTCGAGTATTTGAGCGAGGACCCGCTGCTGGTCTCGCGCATGGTGGTCGGCTACGTGCGTGGGGTGCAGGACCAGGGCGTGGCCGCCTGCGTGAAGCACTACGCGCTCAACAATCAGGAAACCAACCGCTTCAAGGTCAATGTCGAAGTAAGCGAGCGGGCGCTGCGCGAAATCTACCTGCCCGGTTTCGAGGCCGCCGTGCGGCAGGGCGGGGCTTACACGCTGATGAGCGCCTACAACAAGGTGCGTGGCCACTACGCCTCGCACAGCGAGTATCTGCTCAATCAGGTGCTCAAGCGCGAGTGGGGATTTCAGGGTGTGGTTATCAGCGACTGGGCGGCCGTCCACGACACGCGCGCCGCCGCCCTGGCCGGGCTGGACCTGGAGATGGGCACCGACCTGGACATGCTGCCCAACCCGAACTACAGCCGCTTCTTTTTCGCCGACTCGCTGCGGGCGCAAGTGCGCCGGGGCGCGCTGCCCGTGGCCCTGCTCGACGACAAAGCGCGGCGCATCCTGCGGGTGATGTACCGCACCCACGTGCCCGACAAGCGCCAGCGCCCGGCCGGCTCCTACAACACGCCCGCCCACCAGGCCGTGGCCCGGCAGGTGGCCGAGGAAGCCGTGGTGCTGCTCAAAAACGAGCGAAATTTTCTGCCCCTGACCAAAGCCAGGCTCAAAACCGTAGCTGTCATCGGAGCCAACGCCGAGCGCCTCAACGCGCTGGGCGGCGGCAGCTCGCAGGTGCGGGCCAAATTTGAGATAACGCCCCTGCAAGGCTTGCGCGACGAGCTGGGCGCGGGCATCGCCGTCCGCTTCGCCCCCGGCTACGCCATCGCCTGCGGCCAACGCGCCGACCCGGCCCTCATCGCCGAAGCCGTGGCCGCCGCCAAAGCCGCTGATGTCGCCGTCGTGGTCGGCGGCTGGACCCACGGCTACGACTACAAAGTGTGGGCCGATAATGCCTACGACGCTGAAAACGCCGACAAGCCCGACCTGCGCCTGCCCTTCGGCCAGGACGAGTTAATCAGCGCCGTGCTGGCCGCCAACCCGCGCACGGTCGTCGTGCTGGTGGGCGGCGGCCCGGCCGACGTCTCGGCCTGGGCGCCCAGCGCGCCGGCCATCGTGCAGGCCTGGTACGGCGGGCAGGCGGGCGGCGCGGCGCTGGCCGGTGTGCTGCTGGGCCGGGTCAATCCGTCGGGCAAGCTGCCCGTTACCTTCCCCGTTCACCTGGCCGACGTGCCCGCCCAGAAGCTCGGCGAATACGGCTACGGCAAAGCGCGGCCCGACTCGATGACGGTGCGTTATAAAGACGATATTTTCGTGGGCTACCGCTACTACGACACGTACAAAGTGGCCCCACAGTTCGCCTTCGGCCACGGGCTGAGCTATACCACGTTCGGCTACACTAACCTGCGCGTCGTGCCCGGTCCGCGAACGGTCAGCGTCAGCTTCACGCTCACCAACACCGGCCGCCGCGCCGGGGCCGAAGTGGCTCAGCTCTATGTGCAGGCCCCCGGTGGCGGCCCCGTCCCGCGTGCCGCCCAGGAGCTGAAGGGCTTTGAGAAAGTGAGCCTGCCACCCGGTCAGGCCCGTACGGTCACGCTCGTGCTCGACCGCCGCGCGTTCGAGTATTACGATGAGAAGGGTGGGTGGACGCTCGCGCCGGGGACGTATGGCCTGCGCGTGGGCAGTTCCTCACGGGATATTCGGTTGACGGGGACGGTCGGGCGGTGAGGTGAACGAGCGGCCGCGCCAGGACAGCTACTCTGCCACTGGCGTACCCGCCGTTTCCCCCGCCGCGTCGGGCCGCCGGCCGCCCCGATTCCGCCCGCCGCGCTTGCGGCGGCGCGGCTCGCCCCCTGCTTCGCCCTCAGCGCGGGGTGGGCGAGGAGCTTGGTTTTCAACAGCTTCACCAGCCGGACGTGGCTCACGCGGCAGCCGCGGCTCGCGGGGCGCGTCGCCTTCGGGGCGGGGCGCGCGTGGCGGGCGCGGCTCGCGCGGCTCACGGGGTGGGGCGGCGTACGGGGCTACCGGCATCTGGCCCGCGTCGATGGCGGCCAGGCGGGCGGCGGCTTGCGCCATCCGCTCGGCCCGTTGCGGGTCGTTTTTGGGTTCGTCGCGGCGCGGACCACGGTCGCGCCCGCCGCCGCCCTCGCCGCCCCGCCGCTCCCCGCCGCCGCCCTCGCGGCGCGGGCCACGGTCGCCGCCGCCGAAACTGCCCCCGCCGCCGCCCCGTCGGTCGCCGCTGCCGAAGCCGCCGCGCCCGCCCACTTTGCCGCCCAGGCCGCTGAAACGCTTCGGGTCGAAGTCCGGGGCCGGGCCGTAGCCGAGGCCCTCGGTGATGGCCTGCTTCTCGATTTCGCGCTCGATGAGCTTCTCGATTTTGAGGATGCGGTCCTGGTCCTGGTCGGCGATGAAGGTGATGGCCGTGCCCGTCGTGGCGGCCCGCGCCGTGCGCCCGATGCGGTGCACGTAGTCCTCGGCCGCACGCGGCACGTCGAAATTCACGACGTGGCTCAGCGAGTCGATGTCAATGCCCCGGCTCACGACATCGGTGGCCACCAGAATCGGGAACTGCTTGTTTTTGAAGGCCCGCATGGTTTCCTCGCGCTCCTCCTGAGTGCGGTCCGAGCTGATGCCTTGGGCCGGGTAGCCGAGCTTGTTGAGCGAGCGCACGATGCCGGCCACGGCCGATTTCTTACTCGTAAACAAGACCATGCTCTGCACGTCCTGGGCCTTGATGAGGTGCTCCAGCACGGGCAGCTTCTGGTGGTCGAAGGTCATGTAGAACTGCTGGTTGATGCCCGCCGCGGGCTTGCTCACCGCCAGCCGCACCTCGTCGGGCTGATTCAAAATCTGCTGCGAAAAATCGCGGATTTTGCTCGGCATCGTCGCCGAAAACAGCAGCGTCTGCCGCTGCTTCGGCAGCTGCCGCACGATGCCCAGGATGTCATCGGCGAAGCCCATGTCCATCATTTTGTCGGCCTCGTCCAGCACGAGGTACTTCAGGTCATCGAACTTGACGTAGCCGAGCTGCATGTGGGCGATGAGCCGGCCCGGCGTGGCCACGATAATGTCGGCCCCGCTCGTGAGCGCCCGCTTCTGCTGCTCCCAGTTTTCGCTTTTGCCGCCGCCGTAGATGGCGATGGACGAAGCTTCGACGAAGTAGCCGAAACCCGTTACCTGCTCGTCAATCTGGGTGGCCAGCTCGCGCGTGGGCACCAGCACCAGCGTCGAAGTGGTGCCGTGCTTGGCGTGGGAAATCTTGTCCAGCAGCGGCACCAGGTAGGCGGCCGTTTTGCCGGTGCCGGTCTGGGCGCAGGCGATGAGGTCTTTGCCGGCGAGGATTTTCGGAATGGCTTGCTCCTGAATCGGGGTGGCCTGCTTATAATTCATGGCATCCACGCCGGCCAGCAGGTCGGCGTGAAGGTCGAAGTCGTGAAAAGTCAAGGGGTTAGCTTAAAGTAAGTGAAATAAAGGCTGACCGTCTGTCGTCCGGGTCAGCAAACCGCTGTAGTGTTTCTTGTTTCTTGTTTCTTGTTTCAGATTAAGGCCAAACAAGGTAGCGCTATTTTAACTCGGCGAAACTCTGGCTCCTTCGGGGAACTCTGCGCGAACTGTCACCCTGAAAACAAGAAACACCCCAAAGGTAAGCGCCCCGACTGCCCGCCGCCGGCTATCTTCGCCCGCGATGGCCCTCGACCGATTTTCCGCCCAGGCGACCGCCTACGCCCGTTTTCGCATCACGTATCCGGCCGCGCTCTACGCCTGGCTGCTGCCGCTGGTAAGTGGCCGCGGCAGAGCCTGGGATTGCGCCACCGGCAACGGCCAGGTGGCCGTCGTGCTCGCCGATTACTTCGCTCAGGTCGAAGCCACTGACCTGAGCGGCCAGCAGTTAGCCCAGGCCCCGGCCCGGTCTAACGTGCGCTACCAGCCCGCCACGGCCGAGCAAACGCCGTTTCCGGCCGCGCACTTCGACCTGATTACCGTGGGCCAGGCCGTACATTGGTTCGATCTGCCGGCCTACCACCGCGAGCTGCGCCGCGTGGCCCGGCCGGGGGCCGTGCTCGCCGAGTGGGGCTACGGCCTGCTGCGCACCGACGACGCGGACATCAACCAAGTGCTGGACCATTTCCACGACATCACCACCGGGCCGTATTGGGACAGCAACCGCTGGCACATCACGGAAGAGTACGCCCGGCTGCCGTTTCCGGGCGAGGCCGTGCATACCGCTCATTTCGGCGTGCCGGGCCGCTGGCGGGTGGCCGACCTGCTGGGCTATCTGCGCACCTGGTCGGCCGCCGGCAACTACGCCCGGCAGCACGAAGGGGCCGATGTCGTGGCGCTGGTGGAGGATGAGCTGACGCGGCGCTGGGGGCCGGGCGAGCGGGCGGTGACTACGCCGGTTTTCGCCCGGGCGGGGCGGGTTGCGTAGGGTAAGCTTTAGCTTGCCAGTGATTGGGTCGTGAGGTAAGCTTTAGCTGCCACCGGAGGGCCGTCAGATGTTTTTTGATTTACGAACGGCCCTCCGGTGGCAGCTAAAGCTTACCTCACGACCCAACGCACGGCAGGCTGAAGCCTGCCGCACACTCTATGTTCCCCTTCGCCCACTTGCGCGTCATCGAACTCGCCACCGTCTTGGCCGGCCCGCAAGTCGGTCAGTTCTTCGCCGAACTAGGGGCTGACGTGCTCAAGCTAGAGCCGCCGGGCGGCGACGTGACCCGCACCTGGCGCACGGCCGCCGACGACCCCGATAGCACCGTCTCGGCCTACTTCGCCGCCTCCAACTGGGGCAAGACCGCGCGGGTGCTCGACCTGACCCAGCCCGCCGCTCAGGCCGAGCTGCACCGGCTGGTGGCCGAGGCCGACGTGCTCATCAGCTCGTACCGGCCCGGCGCGGCCGAAAAGCTGGGGGCCGACTACGCCCGCCTGAGCGCCCTGAACCCGCGCCTGCTCTATGGCCAGCTCAGCGGCTATGGCCCCGCCGACCCGCGCCCCGGCTACGATGCCGTGCTGCAGGCCGAAACCGGCTTCATGCACCTCAACGCGCCCGATGCCGAAGCACCGCCCCAGAAAATGCCCGTCGCCCTCATCGACCTGCTTGCCGCCCATCAGCTCAAAGAAGGCCTGCTGACGGCGCTCTACCAGCGCGAGCGCACCGGACGCGGCGCGCTCGTCGAGGTGAGCTTGCTCGACAGCGCCCTGGCTTCGCTCGCTAACCAAGCGGCCACTTGGCTCGGCGGCGGCCCCGACCCGCAGCCGCTCGGCTCGGGCCATCCCGGCATCGTGCCCTACGGCACCGTTTACCGGGCCGTCGATGGGCTGTGGCTGGTGCTGGCCGTGGGCACCGATGCCCAGTTCGGGCGGCTGTGCGCCGTGTTGCAGCGGCCGCGCTGGGCCGCCGAAGCGCGTTTCAGCACGAACCCGGCGCGGGTGCGTCACCGCGCGGCCCTCGAAGAATTGCTCTTGCAGCGCATCGGCGAGCTGAGCGGCCGCGCCCTGCTCCACGAATTAACCCGCCTGGGGGTGCCGGCCGGCGAGGTCCGCACGGTGGGCGAGGCGCTCACGCACCCCTCGGCCCAACCGATGCTGCTGCCCCCGGCCGCGCCGTACGCGGCGGCCGGGTTGCGCACGGTGGCGTTCGGCAGCAGCGAGTGGGAGCGGGTAGCGGCGCTAAGCGGCCCGCCGGATTAGGTTTCTTGTTTCTTGTTTCAAACTTGAGCCTAACAAGGTGGTGCTATACTGACTCTGCGAAATTTCGCGCCCTCTGCGGAACTCTACGCGAACTCACGCCCTGGAAACAAGAAACTCATTCTCCCCGTAGCCCCGGCACCGGATTGCCCTGGTTACTCCCTACTTTCGGGATGCCCATTTTTTCCTCGCGCTTCTGCTGGAAGCGGGCAAACTGGGCGGGAGTAAGCACTTCCTTTAGGCGGTCGAGGCGGGCCAGGCTGATGCTCTCGACGTAGCCGCGCAATTCGCGTGGCTCGTCGCGGTAGCGGCGGCGGGCGGCCTCCACGTTACGCACGGCCGTCGTGTTGATGGCCCGCACCCGCTCCGTCTGGGCGGGCGTGAGCTGCAGCGCCTGGCTCATGCTACGGGTAAGTGCCTCCACGCGGGCCGCCGCCGCATCGGTGGCCGACTCGGCGGGTTGGGTTTTGGCGGAGGCCGTGGGTTGGGCTTGGGTCAGGCTGGCCGCGGTTAGCAACAAGCCCGCGCTCAGGCTGATGGTGGTTAAGGAAGACATAAATAATGGTCAGTGAAACAGGGCGAAGAAAAAGCCACCTAGTCGCGGAGCGCGGTCCAGCGGCCGTGATAGAGCGGTCGGTCGAGCTGAGTAACGCCGGAAGCTACCAAAGCTACGGCGAGGGCAACGCCGACGCGGTCACGATTGGTGCCCGGCTGATAAGCTCGGCTCAGAAGCCGGGCCCCTTTGCCAAAAACTCAGCCACAAAAAAAGCCGCTGACGAGCAGCGGCTTTTTTGAAGAAATCAGCGTACGATAAAGTTTCCCGCGGGGAGCTTATTTTATTACTACCGAGCCGCTGGTGGTGGCACCGCTCGCGTTGTAATCGACGCTGAGGATAATGAGGTAGGTGCCGGGCGTGGTGATAGTCATATCCGGGCCACCGGTGATGAGCTTAACGCCCTTCGTATAGTCACCAGTTACGCCACCGAGGTTCTCACCCCAATCCTGCTTGCGGCGGAACTTGAAGGGACCCGCCTTGAGGGCGGTGGTTAGCACGTAGCCGCGAACCCGGCAGTCATAGGTCATCTTGCGGTCAGTAGGCGTCGCGCCCGGCCAGCCATCGGCAGCCGGACCCACGATGCCCCACTCGTCAGGCACGGCCGGCAGCGTAACTTCCGGGTAAGGCGTAGCCAGGAGGTTGCGCACTTCCGACCCCGAAGCCGCGGCTGCGTCGCCTACCGAAGCGCGTACGCGAGCTTCGAGCGCGAGCGGGGTGGGGGTGCTGGACAGGTTGCAGTCCAAGTCGTTGTACACCTTGTTCAGCTCGGCCGACGTGAACGACTTGGTCAGGCCCTGCCCGAGGTCGAAGCTTACGGTGGTGGCGAAGTTGGTGCCGGCCTTGGCAAACTGCAAAGTGTAGTTGATGGCCGCCTGATAGCCAAAGTCGGCTGCGGTCCAGGTGTAAGTGATGGCCGCCGCATTGGGCGTAGCCCGCACGATGGCAGGCGTGGCAGTCGAAGCCGTCAGCTTCGGGGAGGCCGAGTTGTTGAGCACTACTTTGGTGCCGTCTTTTTCGCAAGCCGACACGCCGGATAGTAGCGCTACGCCGACAAACAGCTTGGTGAACCAGTTTTTCATATCGTTGAGTGAGTAACTGTTAGTTGATTTTTTTACGGGCTGCGGGTTGGTTGTTCGCTGTGTTCTGGATGTTCATTCTTAACTAAGGCAGACAACCAAAAAACAACGAACAACCAACGAAAAACCTAGTACCCCGGATTTTGCGGCAGGTTGGCGTTAGCTACGCGGTCCGAGTTCGGAATGGGGAACAGCACGCGGGTAGCATCCACGTCGCGGCCGCCGCGCACGTTGCCTTTGAAGGGCCAGTTGTAGCCGGTGGCATACTTGCCGAAGCGGATGAGGTCGGTGCGGCGGTGGCCTTCCCAGAACAGCTCCCGGGCGCGCTCATCCAAAATGTCGTTCAGGGCGATGGTGGCGACGGTGTTCGAGCCGGCGCGGGTGCGCAGGCCGTTCACGTAGCCCAGGGCCGTGGCCAGGTTGCCGCCCTGCCCGCCGCGCAGCACGGCCTCGGCGTACATGAGCTGCACGTCGGCGAGGCGGAACATTGGAAAGTCAGTGTCGGCGAAGTCGCCCGACGCGTCGGAGCCTTGCACCCCGGCCGAGGTGACGTTGCGAAACTTGGCTACGAGCGGGCCGCTCGAAAACTGACCCAGCGTGTCCACGCTTGGGTTCTGACCCTTGAAGACGAACAACGCCGCGCGCTGGTCGCCCGGTCCGGTGTTGGCCCCAAACAAGCCGGTCAGGTTAGGCTTGGTGCGCAAGCCAGCCCAGCCCCCGTTGATGCCGGCGCTGCCCGGCGACACGGCCCGGCCCACCGGCGCGTGCACCAGATACGTCATACCGCCGTAGGTCTTGGTGCGCTGCCCGTCGAATGTAATCGGGAAAATCACCTCGTTGCGGGCATCGGTCTGGCCGTTGTCGGCCAGGAACAGCTTCTGGTAGGCGCTGGCCGAAGCCGTGGCCGTGTTGCAGAGCGAGTAGCCACCCTGCGTGAGCACTTTGTTGGCGTAGGTGAGCGCGTCGGTCGAGCGGTCGGTACCGGTGTAGACTTTCGCGTTCAGGTAGAGCTTGGTGAGCAGCGTCCAGCACACGGCCTTGTCGGCGCGGGCATACACGGCGCGCGGGGCGAGTAGCGGGCCGTTGGCATCGAGGTCCTTCAATTCCGACTCTACGAAGGTGAACATGTCGGCCCGGTTGCGGTAGGGCGGCGTCGTGCCGATGGCGTCCTTCTCGGTGGCGAACGGGCCGCCGCCGAACAGGTCGATGGCGTGCCAGTAGCTCAGGGCGCGCAACAGGCGGGCCTCGGCGCGGTAGGTGCGCACGGCTTCAGCCCCCGCGCCCGTCACGCCGCGGCTGCTGAGCTTGTCGTCGCTCGTCTGCCGGATGAACTCGTTGCAGAGCGACACTTCGTAGAAAATACGGTCGTAGGTGGCGCGCACGAACTCGTTGTCGGCGTTCCAGGTCAGCGTGTTCAGGTTGGGCAGTGTGCCGTCGTTCCAGCCGATGACGGCCTCGTCGGTCGTTACTTCCTGAATCTGCCAATATTGACGCAGGTAGTTCGAGAAGCCCTCGTCGATGCCCGAAATGTCGGGGCTGCCGGCCGGGCCATTCTGCCCGCTCACGGCGAAGGTGCCGTAGAGGCGGGCCAGCACCTGCAGAATCTGCGCCGGGTCGCTGTACACGACCTCGGCGTTGGCCGAGTAAGACGGCACCTGGTTTAAGTCCTTCGTACACGACGAAGAGACGACGCTCAGGCCAGCGGCTAAAGCCAGCGTACTCAGCGCACGGGTTAAATAAGTAGTCATGGGAGCTAAGGGTGGGAAAAATTAAATGCCGAGGTTCAGGCCGACCGTGAACGTACGAGGCCGCGGGTAAATCGTATTGTCGATGCCGCCTTGTACTTCCGGGTCGATGCCGCCGTACTTGGTCACAACGAACAGGTTCTGAACCGCGAACGAGAGGCGAAGGTTTGTGCCCTTGCCTACAAGCGAGCCGAAGTCGTAGCCGGCCGTCAGGTTCTCCATGCGCAGGAACGAGGCGTTCTCCATGTAGTAGTCCGAGAAATACTGGGCCGAGTTGAAACCCGAGTTGAGCACGTCGCGGTTGCGGTTCACTACGAAGCCGCTCGTGTTCTGGTCGTAGAAGGCGTTCGAGCGCACGTTGTTGTACACGTAGTTGCCCACGTTGGCGCGCAATGTGAACGCCAGGTTCACCCCGCGGTAGCTCATGTTGGCCCCGCCGCCGAAGATGTAGTCGGGCCGCGCCGACTTGTAGCGCACCCGGTCCGAACTGTTGATGACACCGTCGCCATTGCGGTCCACGTAAACGCCTTCCAGCGGCTTGCCGTTGGCCCCGTACACCTGCTGATTGACGAAGAACGACTGGGCCGAGTAGCCCACCGTGTTAATCTGGATGTTGTTGCCCACGCCGCCCGCGATGCCGCCCGTCGGCTGGCCCACGTCGTTGGGCGAGTCCGAGCCGGTGAGCTTGGTCAGTCGGTTCTGGTTGTAGGTAGCGTTGGCGTTCACCGAGATGTTGAGCTTGTCGCCCTTCACCAGGTCCACGTTGAGGCTGGCCTCCACGCCCTTGTTGGTCAGGTTGCCCACGTTGAAAGTGCCCGCGTTGGAGAGGCCCGAGAGCGCGGCGATGTTCACGAAGTTGAGCAGGTTCTTGGTATCACGCTGATACACGTCCACCGAGCCGTACACGCGGCCATCGGCGAAGCCGTAGTCCAGGCCCAGGTCGTAGGTCGTTGTCGTTTCCCAGGTAATCTTGTCGTTGTACTGGTCGGGCCGCAGGGTGCGGTAGAACGTGTTGCCGAGCTGATACTGCGACGTGAGTTGGCTCTGGGTGAGGTTGGCCAGGAAGGGGTAGTAGTTGCCGCCCAGGTCTTGCTGGCCGGTCTGCCCGTAGCTGGCGCGCAGCTTCAATTCCGAAACGGCGGTCGAGTTCTTCAAAAAGTCCTCGCCCTTGATGCGCCAGGCCACCGCGCCCGACGGGAAGTAGCCCGCCTGTCGGCCTTTGGCGAAGCGCGACGTGTTGTCGTTGCGGAACGTAGCCGTGAAGAGGTACTTGTCGCCGATGTTGTAGTTCAGGCGGCCGAAGTAAGCCAGCAGCACGTTAGTATTGAGGTACGTATTCTCGTTGGAGTACGAGAGCGACACCGGCACGAAGACCGAGCCATCGGCCCGGTTGTCGTTGAACACGTAGCTGCGGTTTTCAAAGCGCTGGTACGAGTAGCCGCCCAGCAGCTCCAGCTTGCCCGGCCCCACCACGCCGTCATACTTGAGGTAGGTTTCGAGCAGGCGGTTGTTGAGGTCCTGCGAATACTGGTTGTTGATGCCCTGGCGGTTAAAGTCGCTGCCCGCGCCAGCCGGCACGTAAATGGCCCCGCGGCCGCGTTGGTTGTCGAAGCCCACGTTGAGGCTGGCGCTGAGGCCCGTCAGGAAGGGCAGCTTGTAGGTGACGAGGGCGTTGCCCAGCGCGCGGCGCACGGTGCTCAGGTCGCGCCGCTGGTCGATGAGGGCCACCGGGTTGCGCGGCGAGAGCGGGTTGAGGGAGATAACGCCCTTGTCGTCGCGGTTATTAAACTCAGTGTAGCCGTTGTAGATGCGGAGCTGGTCCGCCGTCTGGCCGAAAGGGTTGCCCTGGTTGGCCCCGGCGAACACCGGCTGGGTGGGGTCGAAGGCCACGGCCGAGCCGACCGCGCCCTGGGCACCGAAGTTGTTGTCAATCCAGGAGCCGCGCAGGTTAGCATCGATGCGCAACGCGCCATCGAGGAGCACCGGGCTGAGGTTGAGCGAGCCGCTGTAGCGCTTCAGGTCGTTGCGCTTAAGCAAGCCTTCCTGGTAGAGGTAGCCCGTCGAGATGCGGTAGGGCAGCATGCCCGTCGAACCGCTCACGCTCACGTTGTTGTCCGACGTGTAGGCCGTACGGTAGATTTCGCGCTGCCAGTCGGTGTTAGCCTGGCCCAGCGTGGCGAGCTGCCCGGTCGTGCCGCGCGCCTTCACCAAAGCCCGGAACTCGTCGGCCGAGAGCACGTCCGAATACTTGACGATATTAGCGACCGAAGCCTGGGTCGAAACCATCACCCGTGTGGCATCGCCCCGCAGGCCCTTCTTGGTCGTCACGATAATCACCCCGTTCGAGGCGCGCACCCCGTAAATGGCCGTCGAGGAAGCATCTTTCAGTACCGAGATGCTTTCGATGTCGTTCGGGTTGATGAGCGTAAGCGGGTTGCTGGCCCCGGCGATGCCGTTATTATCCACTGGCACCCCGTCGATGACGATGAGCGGCGCGTTGGAGGCGGTCAGCGACGAGCCGCCGCGAATCAGAATCGTGGTGCCGGCACCCGGCTGCCCGCCGCCGGTCGTAATCTGCACCCCGGCCACCTTGCCCTGCACGAGCTGCTCGGGGTTGGTAACCTGGCCTTTTACAAACTGCTTTTCGCTGATTTGCTCCACAGCCCCGGTCAGGTCCTGCCGGCGCGCGGTGCCGTAGGCGATGACGACGGCCTCGCCCAGGGCGGTGGCGTTTTCCATCAGCGACTGCGGGGCAGCCGTCGTGGTCTGGCCGGCCACCACCGTTATGGGCTGGCGCGCGCCGCTGTAGCCCACGAACGAGATGACGAGCACCCGCTCCCCGGCCGGCACGTTGCCGATGGTGAACGTACCGTCGGCGTTGGTTGAGCTGCCCAGGCTCGTGCCTTCAATCAGGACGGTGACGCCGGGCAGGCCCTCTTTTTTAGCATCGGTGACGCGGCCACTGACCGTGCCGGTGCCCGACTGCGCCCAGGCGGCCGGCAGCGCGGCGCTCAGGCTGAGGAGGAGAAGCAGGAGAAACCGGAGTTTCGCCAGGTAGGAGTGTTTCATATAAGGTTGAAACGGGTGGGGAAAAAGGTAAAAAACGAGTGAGAAAAAGCCGTTCGCGTCAGCCATAAAAACCGAAAATGAGCGGCGCGGGTAACGAAAAATTTGCAACCCTTTGGGAATTTGCCTAAGCTTAAAATTACCAAATTGTTAGAAACTACGACAAGATAAGCGCGCGAGCTAACACAAAACAAGTGGGGCGCGGGCCGGCGGCAACGGCTCGCGCGAGCCGTTGCCGCCGGCCCGCGCCCGGTGGCAATGGCCCGGCAACTTCCTCCCTCAGGTAGCAAAGCCGAGCGGCAGGTGGTGGCCGCTTGAGACGGGCAGCAAACAGGGAGCAATTTAGAAATAACTCATTGATTAAAAAGTAGCTAGATTGATAAAAGCGTGTCGCGCCGACTTGCCACCCGCGCCCGGCGGCTGGGTGGTCAGCATCGGAGCCGCCGCCGCGCGGAGCTTACTCACGTCGTGGTCGCGTCGCGCGAATTGCCTCCGCGCGCGACCACTTCGCCGCGCGCCACGCGCCGGCAGTCGGCGGCCAGCCCTACCGAGTGGCCGCGCCCATTGGCCCAGTCAGGTTTCACGTTTCCTGACCAAGCCCAGCTCATGTCGGCTGTTAGCCAGCGGCCGGGCCTGGGCTGGGCCTGGGCTGGGTTTGGGCGATACTGAGCGGCCAGCTTGCGCGCTATTGCCGAAGCGGCGTACTTTTGGCTGCTTCCATTCTTCTCCTTATGAAATTACGTTTTCGCGTACTCGTGCTGAGCCTGGGCCTCGCCGCCGTGGCGGCTGCGCCTGCCAGCGCCCAAAGCCGCCGCCCCATGCCCGGCGGCACCCGCCCCGGCAGTGGCCCGGCGCGTCCGGGCGCGGGCCGCGCGGCCCCGTCGGCCCCCATTGAGGCCGCCCGCCGCGTGGCGAGCGGCCCCGACGACGACCGCCCGCCGCTGGTCATCAATAAGATGCGGCTCAAAAATCCGGTCCTCGTCTTTTATCAGTCGCCCGCCCCCGGCACGGCCGTGCAGCAGCTGCTCATGGACGAGAACAGCCTGGACTTACTCAAAACGCTCTCGCTCGACGCGCTCGTGGCCCGGCGCGAGGTGTTCGTGGATGGCCTCGGCAACTACGCCCCGCCGGCCAGCGGCGCGTCGGCCGCCGACGCGCAGAAGTACCGCCTGACGGGCGTGAGCCTGCTGGCCCGCACCGAAAAGCGTCGCCCCGCTCCCGACGGCCGCAGCACTTACGCCAAGCTGCGCGTGCCCGGCCCCGGCGAGCTGTACACGGTGCGCGAGTCGGCCGAGGAATACCGCCATTTCGTGGGCGGCCCGAAGATGAGCGGCACACGCATCGACTTCAGCGTGAACGGCTTGCCGGGTCTCGATTCGGTGCGGGCCGCCTACACGCTGCGCAAGATTGATGCCTCCGAGCGCGGGGCCGGCAGCGGTGACGTGATTCGGTAAGCCGCCATGCACAACCGGCCCAGACTCGTTGTCGCGCGCTGGCGCTGCCCGGGACTTGCCAGGCGGCTTGGCGCGAGGCTGCTGAAGCTGCTGAAGCTGCTGAAGCTGCTGAGCTTGCTGATTCTGGCCCGTCCGCTCGCCGCCCAAACCACGCTGCGCCTCGCGGCCGTGCCGCCCGCCACGCCCGCCGGGGCCGTGCTGTTCGTGGCCGGCTCGTTCAACGGCTGGCAGCCGGCCGCGCCCGCCTACGCCCTGGCCCGGCAACCCGACGGCACGTACCAGCTCACGCTGCCCGCCACCGTGCGCGGCCCGCACGAATTCAAGCTTACGCGCGGCTCCTGGGCCACCGGCGAGGCCGATGCCCAAGGCCGGCCGCTGGCCAACCGCCGCGCTGATTTTGGCCCTGGCGCGGTGGTTATCTCCCTGACCGTGGCCGCCTGGCAGGACCAGGCCGCCGCGGCTGGCCCGCCGACGGCCCGGCGCTCGACGCGAACGGCCAACGTGCGCGTGCTCAGCGACTCGTTTCGGCTGCCGGAGCTGGGCGGGCGGGCGCGGCGCGTGTGGCTGTATCTGCCGCCCGGCTATGCTACCAGTCGCCGGCGCTACCCGGTGCTGTATCTGCAAGATGGCCAGAACGTGTTCGACGAAGCCACGGCCTACGCCGGCGAGTGGGGCGTGGACGAAACCCTCAACCGGTTCGCTGATAGCACCCGCGACGGCGGCGACGGCGGCTGCTTGGTCGTGGCCGTGGACCACGGCGGCGAGCGGCGCTTGGACGAGTATTCGCCCTGGCGGAATGAGGAGCTGAAAAAAGGCGGCGAGGGTAGCCAGTACGCTGATTTTCTGGCCCACACGCTCAAGCCCTACGTGGACGCGCACTACCGTACCCGGCCCGACGCGGCCCACACCGGCGTGGCCGGCTCCAGCATGGGCGGGCTGATTTCGCTGTACGCGGGCCTGAAGTACCCCGACGTATTTGGGCGGGTGGGCGTGTTTTCGCCGGCCATCTGGTTTGCCAAAGACTCGGTGCTAAGCTACTTGCGTCGGCAGCCCGCGCCTCGCGCCAGCCGGTTCTACTTCGTGGCTGGCCCGGCCGAGAGCGAAACCATGCTGCCGCTCATGGCCGCTGCCCGCGATGGCTTGCGGGCGCGCGGCGTGCCGGCCACTCAGCTGCGCCTGCGCGCGCCCGCCGATGGCCAGCACGCCGAGTGGTTCTGGCGACGCGAGTTCGGGGCGGCGTATCGGTGGCTGTTTCGGTGAATGTATCGGTGTGCGGATGTGGGTGACGTACGGATGGGCTACCGTGCGCGCTGCTTGGGCAGCAATCCAGGCAGCAATTCGCGCATCACCCACATCCGCACATTTGCACATTAATTGACGGCCGCTTATATTTGCTCACCCATGCGCCAGTTTTTTGTCGTCCTGCTAGTCGTGAATTGCCGACCCATTACCGGGTTTCGGAATCGCGCTGCCTGGCCGGCTGCCTCGGGTACTTAGCACAAAATGCTTCCTCCCCCGCGCTACCGCTAGTTTTTCAGCCCGATTCCAGTTCTCTGGGGTCGGGCTTTTTTTTGGCCTGAACGTCGCCTGTCTCTCCCTCCCGCTTATGTCACTGCTCCTGCTCGCCCGCCCGACGCACCCCGCCGCCCCGGCATCGGCCCCTATCTGGAAAATGCTCTTCG